>ERZ507044.239-NODE-239-length-36548-cov-8.31395_pt1 | contig 36548 bp, 30 predicted proteins | sample MGYA00512870_ERZ507044 | MGnify/ENA metagenome assembly ERZ507044
AAAACAGTATCCAAAGAAAAATTAAACATATCTTTTCTTTGGATAATTTTCATATTATTATAAGCTAATAAATAATTTAATACTTCTTGATCAGACATTATTTATTATCTTTTTGTTTAAACTTAATTTCATCAAGATTAACAAAGATAATTGCACCACCATTATCGATCTTAACAAGATCATTAATAACATTAAGTCCTAATACTTTAACATCTTTTCCTTCATATTTTACTCGACTGCCAATTTTAGGAAAACGTTGTTTCTCAATTGTATAAACTTCATCTTCATACTTAAGACAGCACATCAAACGACCACAAGCTCCAGATATTTTTTCAATATTAATAGCTAGCATTTGATTTTTTGCCATATTAATTGATACTCCATTAAATTCACCAAGTAATGATGTGCAGCAAAGTGGTAATCCACAAGTTCCCATCCCACCTATTACTTTTGCTTTATCTCTTGGTCCTATTTGTCGTAATTCAATACGACATCTAAATACCGTAGCTAATTCTTTTAATAATTCTCTAAAATCTACCCGTACATCTGATGTATACATAAAAATCACTTTTGCCTTATCTAGTGTAAATTCGCAATTAGTTAATTGCATGTCTACATCATAACGTGAAATAATATCACGGCAAGTAACTAGAGCTTCTTGGGCATCAATTATATTTTTCTTATAGGCTTCAATATCACGTTGTGTCGCTTTTCTTGTGATTTTTTTTAATTCTGTATCTAAATTAAATTCACTTATTGATTTTAATGACTGTGAAATCTCACCAAGTTCTACTCCACGTGCTGTTTCAACTACTACTTTATCACCTTTATCTAATTCGATATCTGTTGAAAAATAATAAACTTTACCAGCACTTTTAAATTTAACACTTGCCAATTTAATTTTTTCCATAATATCTCCCTTCTATAGTCTATACATCATACTATCCATCAGCATCGGTACATTAGCATTGCTTTCGATAGTATAAATAGTTTCTAAAATAATTTCTATTTGTTTAATCAATTGACTCTCATCAATTTTTATATTTCTCAAAAATTCTTGATGTTCACAATATACAATATCATCAGTATGTTTCACGTGAAACATATCTTTCATCGCTAATACTAACATATTTAAAAACAATTTTATATCATCACGCTCTTTATATTTTTTTAATAAATTAGTCTGAGTATTAATAATCAAATTAGCTCTCTTTAAAAATAAATCCTCAATAAAATTTATTACTTGCAATTGCATATATTCAAAGCGTTCATCGTATAAAGTCTCAGCTTCTTCTATACTAGGGGCCAAATAAGCTAAAATATGAGCAGATTCCTTAGTAATGCCATCTTGGCACAAAGCACCAATTATAACCTCTTTGCTATCAGGCTTGATATCAATTACCTGACATCTAGATAAAATAGTTGGTAATACCCGACTAGCATTATTAGCAGTAAAAATTGCATAAATCCCCTCGGTTGGCTCTTCAAGCATCTTAAGTAACGTATTCATCGCTTCTTTTGTAGCATATTCAATATTCTCAATTATATATATCTTAGCTTTTCCTTCTAAAGAAGACTTTTTAAAGGTATCTTGAATCAGTTCAATATTACCCTTTTTTATAGAATTATCTTTACCATTAAATCGAATAATATCACTATATTTATTTTCTTTAACTTTACGACAATCATTACAATTTTCGCAAGCTAATGTTTCATCACAAATCAATGACATTGCAAGATAAGTCAAAGGAATGTTAGTATTATTTCCAATTAATATAAAAGCATGCGGAATCCGTTGTTGTGAAAATTCATTTTTTATTAAATTATAAAAAATCGGTTGATTCTTTTCTATGTACTCTTTCATAATTTACTCTTAATTACATTTATCACTTGCGCAACAACTTCATCGATTGTCTTACTTGCATCAATTTTAGTAATTCGCTCAGCATACTTTTCACAAATCGTCATATAACCATTATAAACATCTTTATGAAAATCATCAGATTCTAAATCTAAGCGATCTGCCACTCGCTCACCGTTATTGATCCGAGCTAGTCCTACCTCATATGGCAAGTCAAAGAAAATAGTAGCATCAGGTTTAATATTACCAATTGCAAACTGATTTATCTGATAAACTTCCTCTATTCCTATTTTTCTCCCTACACCTTGATAGACCAATGAACTATCAACAAAGCGATCACAAATTACAATATATCCATCGTTCAAAGCTGGAGCTACTTTTTCAACTAAGTGTTGACGTCGAGCTGCTGCATATAATAATGCCTCTGTTCGTGCGTCCATTGTAATATTATTAGTATCTAAAATAATCTTCCTTATTTGTTCAGCTATATCAATTCCACCAGGCTCTCTAGTTAATAATACTTTATATCCTTCCATTTGGAGCTGTTCAACAACTATTTTTGACACAGTTGTTTTTCCACTACCATCTGGTCCTTCTAACGTAATGAATTTACCCTTCATTTTATCTTCCTTTCAATCTTTAAATCAAAAACAATTCACACCAAATTATACCATATGTATGGTTTTGTTACAATTTAATAGTTTTACCACCTATTACCTTAAACTAATGTATAATAAGTATATATGATATAATAAAATAGCATGCTTTTAATTTATGAATTTGTGACGTATAATATAAAAAGATAAAGGGGGCGGTTACTTTGTATACATATGAAAGACTATATAGATTATGCGGTGAAAATTCTAACGAAAGTGATATTGCACATTATTTATTAAAAAACAGTTCTTCTATTGCTAGATTATCTGTTAAAAAAATAAAAGAAGACTTAGGAATATCAAAATCATCACTACATCGTTTTTACAATAGTGGTGGTTATAGTAGCTTTAAGAATCTTATTTCCATTTTAAATGAGGAAATTGAGAATAAAAAATTTATCTTTAAATATTCTATTAATTATAAAGAAAATTACTCAGCAACACCTGCTGTCACTATTTTCAACAATCGCCAGATTGAAATATTTATTAAAAAATTAAGTAATACAAAGCATGTTGTTTTTTATGGTAATTCTTTTGAAATCTTTTTTTTTAAGAATCTTTGCCAATATCTATTCTATTGTGATGTAGATGTTTCGTTTTTAGATATTTAGAATTTAAATAAAGTATACAGTATTTTAGAAAATCTAAAAGAAAATGATATTTTTATCATGGTAGAAACATCATGGAGAATTCAAGGAATCTATGAGAGCAGTTTAAATCAGTCACACATCATTAATCTTTCAATAGTTAATGAATATCCTTTTCAAAAATTTTATATTGGAAAAGCCGATTGTGATCAATATTTAAATTATTATAATATAAATGTACCTTGTAAAGATGAAGAAACTGCCTCTAAATCTCTCAAAAAATTAAATTATGATCTTATAAAAAGGCTAAAAATGGAGGTCAAATGAATACTGTATTATCACTTATAGTTTTGTTACAACAAAATTCTCTTGAAAAAAATAATAGTTATATTTTAGCTAATTACATTATTCAGCATATTAATCAAATGGAACATATAGGTATTAAAGAGATATCAGATACATGCCATACTTCTACAAATACAATTTTAAAGTTTTGCAAATCATTAGGATTTTCTACATATCAACAATTTAAAAGCCAACTTATTTCAACTGCTAAAACACGATTAATGCAATTAGAAGAAAAAAACCAAACCATGGAAATAAATGAACTAATCAATCAAATTGATCATATGAGTAAAGATAAATTTGATAAAGATCTATTTAAAAATCAAATTAATCAGATTGTTTATAGTATCCAACAATATAGGATTATCCACCTATATGGTGCAACATTCCCTTTAGCACTTTCACAATCATTTATTGAAGATATGGCATTATTAGGTATTACAGTAAATATCCATCAATCTGGTTATGGTATTGAAGATGTAAAAATTGAAGAAGGTATACATATCATTATTAGTTATTCAGGAAGATTTATTGATATAAATGGTAATAAATATAGGAAAATTATTACTACAAATCAGCCAATTATTGTAATTTCAAAAATTAAGGAGAATATAGAAGATATTGACTATTTTCTTCAAATGCCAAATACTAAAAGCAATAACTATGATGATATAATTCTACTATTAATTTATGACTGCATATTATTCAAATTTTATAGAAATATCCCATAATTTGGGATATTTTTTTTTAAAACAATTTTATCTCAAAAATAACTACCTTTATCTAACTATGAAATGTAAAAGTCTATTTATATTTGCTATATTTTTATTATAAAGGAGGAATAAGAAGAATGAAAAAGCTAAACTATTTTTTAATATCTGTTTTATCATGTGTACTTTTATTTAATAACTTAGTAATAGTGCCTGTTAAAGCAAAAGACCTTGAGGGAACTTTTAAAGAAGTAATGTTAGATTCAGGTCATCCAGTCTATACATATACTGCTTCGGATCTATATGATCCTACACCAATGATGACGCCTTTTATTTTTATTTACAATGAAAGCGGATACAAAAATTTAGAGGATGCAAAAGACACATTTGTTAAATTAGGCTTAGATGAGTTGGCCGAAAAGGAGAAAGCATTAGTTTTAATGATGACACCGACAAATGATACATGGGGGGAAAAAGATGTTGATGTTTACAAAGAAATAATTAATCAACTTGGATATATCCCTGGTGAAAAAAATAAATTCGTACAATCTTACTCAAATCTTATTTATGCAATGGGAGAAGGTAATGGTGCTGACTTCATTCATAATTATTTAACTAAAAATGCTAACAGAATTGCTGCTGTATTAACAGTTGGCGGTCAACTATATGATGATGGAGCTAATATTGCTCTTCCCGCATATTTAGTCAATGCTAATGAAAAAATTATTGATTTTTACAAAAGTTTAAATAATACTAATACAACAATAAAAATTAATAATAAAACATGTTACCTAGATAAAGAATACACAACAAAAAAAGTAGTAGTCGATTCAAGTGACAAAACCATCTTAACAAAAGATATAATTGATACTGGATGGAACACTCTGCTAAGAAAAGTAACAAGAAATGTTGTTATAGATGAATGTATTTGGTGGACTGATGCATATACTGATGAACCGTCTGATGCTGTTTTAACTTTAATGGATAGAATATTGTATGATGAAGAAAAATTAATTTATAAGGAAGAAAATACTGATTTAGGTAGAATTAAAAAGTACTATTCTTGGATACCTGAAGAAGCATTGCTTTCATCAAATACTGAAAAATATCCATTAGTTATTACTTACCATGGTTCTGGGGATCATGCGATTTTTGAAGCAGAGGGAAATGGATGGATTGATATAGCAGCAAAAGAAAGAATTATCGTTGTATCGCCAGGTGTTGATGATACCTCTAATGAAAATGCTGCAATCAATAAACAATTTATTGATAAAATTTGTGAAACATATCCAGTTGATGAATCAAGAATTTATGTAACTGGATTTTCTAGAGGTGGTAACAATACGTTAAATATGATGAATAATTATCCCGAATTATTTGCTGCAGCTGCACCTATAGCAGCAGGTCACAACCGTATTTCATTAACAAATGAAAATAACAATGGCTTAGATTTACCTACATTTTATGGTGTTGGTACGATTGATTGCTTTTTTAGTGAACCTGGCTATATTCCTGGTAATACTAATGTTCCATCAACTTTACCAGATGGTAAAACAGCACTAAAAGATAGTGTTATTACAAATGTTTTAAATCCATTATTTGCATTAAACGAAATTGATAAAAATATTGATATTAATAACTTAGATTTTACCGCATTTCCATTTACTGGATTTGATACCAGCGATGTTAATGAAAAAATCACAACCCGAGAAGGCTTCACAATTGATCTTAACTCATATAAAAGTAATGATATTACAATGCTAAAATTTGCTATTCTAGAAGGTGCTGATCATAATCATTACACTGGTTGGGCACCATTGATTTGGGATTATATTAAGGATTTTAGAAGAGATCAAGAAACTGGAAGATCAATATACATCGGTAATGTAGCCCAAACAGTCCATGAAGGAGATAAAATTACTACAACCACTCAAGTTACTAATCCTGAACAATTAATTGATGCTGATTTAAATCAATATTTTGAAGTTGGATCACTAAGAATTAGAAAAATTCAAAATAATGTCTTTGAAATAGATGAGGCTACTACAACAGTTCCAGCAAATGGACCAACAAATAATTGCTCATCGATGTATTTAATAATTAATGAAAATTCAGCAACTCTTATTGATGCTGGAAACGGACAAGGTGAAGGTACTCTTAATAAAAATTTTAAAGAAGAGGATATGAAAACAATACTGGAAAAAATTGTTGGAAATCGCTCACTAAAAATTATTCTAACCCATCGACACATTGATCATATTGGTTTATTGACAAATGGAACAACTGTCATCCCTTCAGATACAACAATTTATATTCATGAAGACGACTTAGAATTACTAGATCAAAGAGTTAAAGAAAATTATAAGACAATAAGAACATTTAAAGATAGTGATACACTAAATGCTTCAGGATTTAATTTCAAGGTAGTTACAATTGCTGGACATACAGATGGATCTCACGCTTTGATTGATTATGATAAAGAGATTATCTTTAGTGGCGATGCCATAGGTTCAGGAACAGTATGGTTATTTGAAGAAGATGATTTAAATAAATATCAAACTAGTATTGATACTCTTATTACCGCAATGAAAAATATGAATAACCCTATTATATATTGTGGTCATAGATGGCAACAATCTAGTCCTGATGCTCATTCAACTGGCACAATTGCTATTGGAGAAATTGGCAAACAATATGTACTTGAAATGCAACAATTATTAAAAGAAATTAAAGCAGGTAATTATAAAGTTAATAGTGAATACGTTGCATCAAGTAACGTTGCCATGTATTCATGGGATTGTGATTTAAATAATGATGGTATAATACCAGGAATTGTTGCTCCACAAAATGCTATAGATCATTATAGACAAGTTGATGATAACAACCAAAATAGTAATGAAAATACAGAAATAAAAGATGATTCAAATCAAAAAGAAAAAATAAAAACTGAAAATCCCCAAAATACAAATTCTAGTGTTAAGACTGGTGATAACATACAAATACATAGCTTTTTAATTATGGGAGGATTATCACTAGCTACTTTAACTTATTTAATTATAAAAAAATATCGATTATCTAAATAAATCATAGAAAACTGTAATATAAGAGGAAATTGCTTTTATAATACAGTTTTTTTATTATTAATTATACATATATTACCTTTTAATGTTTTATAGCAAATATAAGCATATTTTTACAATATCATTACATTTTTTAGCACTCTATACTTGACAGTGCTAAAAAATGTATTATAATATAAGTGTAATCCAAAGGAAGTATCGATTACATGAAGTAATTTCAATTTTGTATTATTAACAAAGGAGATGGTTTATATGAAATTACTACCTGGTTTTGCTACTTTTGATGATGTTTTTGAAAATATGTTTAGTGATCCTTTTTTCAAAGGAACAAGTACTCATATGCGAACAGATGTAAAAGAAGTAGACGATAATTATGTACTTGATATGGAGTTACCTGGTTTTGATAAAAAAGATATCTCCATCGAACTAAAAGATGGTTATTTAAATATTACAGCTAATAAATCTACTGATGGAAAGGAAACTGATAATCAAGGAAATATCATTCGTCAAGAACGTTTTACTGGTACTTGTTCAAGAAGTTTCTACATTGGGGATGAAGTTAAACAAGAAGATATCCGAGCTAGTTATGATAATGGTGAGTTAAAGATTACATTACCTAAAAAAGCTCCAAAAGAAATTACAACAAACACATATATTCCTATTGAATAAAAAATCCGGTTCCCGGATTTTTTATAATAATGAGATGATATAAATTACAATAATTCCTGGTAAGGATAACATTGAGAGTACAAATATATTAATAAAGTTATAGCTAAAATAATTATTTGTTAAAATATTTAAAATCAATAAAATTACAAAAGCTCGAGTAATTACAAATAAAACTCTACGCATAAAAAGACACCTCATATAAATATATGAGGCGTTTATATTTTCTTTCTTCCTTCTAACGATTTTAACAATGTTAATTCATCAGCATAGTCAATATTACTTCCTATTGGTAATCCGTTAGCGATTCTACTAGTATTAATATTCTTTTTTGATAATAATTTAGCTAAATATAAAGCTGTAGTTTCTCCATCACGAGTTGGATTGGTCGCAATAATTACTTCTTTAATCGAGTCGTCTAAACGCTCAAATAAACTTGCAATATTTAAATCATCCATTGTTTTACCATCCATTATTGACATAGCGCCATGTAAGACATGATATAAGCCATGATATTCTTTTACTTTTTCCATCGCAAAAACATCCTTAGGATCCTCAACAATACAAATAGTCGTCTGATCACGGTCTGGATCTTGACAAATATCACAAATTTCACCTTCACATATATGACCACATTTTTTGCAATAATGAATTTTGGTTTGAATACTGCCAATTGCTGCAGAAAATTCATCTACATATTTTTTATCCATTGATAAAACATGATATGCTAATCGTTCTGCACTTTTTCCACCAATACCTGGCAAACGCTTAAAACAATCAACTAAATCTTGGAATGCTTGGGGATAATTCATCGTAACCTCCTTTTATTCTTCAAACTCAACCAAATCACCAAATAACTCAACCGCCATAGCTTGAGCATCATTTAGTTCAGCCCTCTTTTCTTTAAATTCACCAATATGATGTAAAACAATTGGCTCAGGTGCGGGTAATGTTCCCGCCCGATTCATATCAATATACTTTGAGCGCATATCTGGCCAAAGTGAATTTTTAATTGCAATAAAATCATAATTTTCACCAAGAACCTCTTTTAAAAAATTCTTTAACTGATAATAATTTTGAGTTTCATTCACCTCATTAACATTTGGTTGATGCTCAAAAGCTACAATTATTCCTCCTGGGGCAGCAGCAACTGGCTTACCATCACATAACATTGAGGCAAATTTAGCAGTATTTAAATTGAATCGATATCTAGCAATAACTGTCCATTTTTCTTTAATATCATTTAAAACCCGGCGATCAGCTTGAACTAAAATATTTAAAATATCACTAAAAGACACCTCAATATTTTCTGGTGATTTATTTACAATAATATTCTCATCAATTTCCTGGGAAATATCTTCCCCAACAGGCAAAGAAACATCACTATTACTTATAACTGTTTCCAGAGTTCCCTCAGCAACTTCTTCAGGAACCACCGTTTCTGTAATATCATCAGCCTTAGCTTTTAATTCTTCAGGAATACTTTCTTCAATTTCCGGATCATATTCAATAACCCCTTTATTTAACTCTTCCTCGATAATCTCATCTTCAATTACTTCTTCTGGAAGTGAATCTGTTTCCTCAACCACAGGTATCGCTTTAGCAGTATCTTTTACAGGTAAAATATTTACCTGTTCAATTGCTTTAGAATTATCAATTGCTAATTTATTTTCTTCTTTAATACGATTACATATTTTAAGCATAGCCAATTCAAAATATGTATTAGCATCTAAAGATTGACTGTAATGACTGCTAGCTTCAATTAATATATCAATAATTTCAAAAGCTTCTTCTACCAAAATATACGGTGCCAAATTATCAACATCTTGCTGTGTTAAAACGAATAAAATTGAAACATCTTGAGTATTTTTATAAATGATAATATCCTTTAATACATCAACTAAATCAAAAGTAAGCCGCTTAATATCGATACTGCCACTTAACATATTATCAAGGGAAGTCAAAACCCCTTTTATATCTTTAGATAACAATTGTTTAATAAATGAAATTTTATTATCCATTGATAGCAAGCCATATACCATATTAACACTTTCAACCGTCAACTCATTATTATACGCCAAACATTGTTCAAGTATACTTAAAGCATCCCGCATTCCACCTTCAGCTAATTTAGCAACACTTTCAAGTGCAGGTAATTCATATTTTTTATTTTCAGATTTTAAGACATATTCCAATCTTGAAATAATATCATGGTTTTCTACTTTCTTAAAATCAAATCGTTGACATCTAGAAATAATTGTTGGCAAGATTTTATGCGGTTCTGTAGTTGCTAAAACAAAAACAATATGAGCTGGTGGTTCTTCTAAAGTTTTTAATAGCGCATTAAAAGCACCAGTTGACATCATATGAACCTCATCAATAATATATACTTTGTATTTACCATTAATTGGTGCATATTTTACTTTATCAATCAAGTCTCGAACTTCATCAACCCCATTATTGCTCGCAGCATCAATTTCAATAACATCAGGATGTTCCCCAACAGTAATAGCCTTACAATTAGGACATTGATCACATGGAGGATTTTCACCAGTACAATTTAATGCTTTGGCTAAAAGTTTAGCTACTGTTGTTTTCCCTGTTCCACGTGGTCCGGCAAATAAATAAGCATGTGAAATTCTATTTTCTTTAATAGCATTTTTCAAAGTTGTTACAATATGTTCTTGACCGGCAACTTCTCCAAATGTTTGGGGCCGATATGACCGATATAAAGCTTTATATGACATCACTAATCACTCCTCATTCTTATTTATTATACTATATTATCTAATAAAAAGGATAAAAGAATTAACTTTTATCCCGCTTACGTTTGTTTTTAAAATAATCCTTTATCACTTTTGAGCATTTATCTCCTAATACCCCGGAGACAATCACGGGCTGATGATTAACAGGAATATCCGATTGATAAATCGTAGTTAGGGCTAACCAGCGTGATTCAAAAGCACCAAATACAACTCGCTGAATTCGACTATTAATTATAGCACCAGAGCACATTACACAAGGTTCAAGAGTCACATATAATGTACACTCATCAAGATACCATGAGTTTAATGTTCGACAGGCTTCTTCAATTGCTATTATCTCAGCATGTGCCGTTGCTCTTTTACTGGTTTCACGAAGATTGTGTCCACATGCAATAATCTTTCCATCTTTAACTATCACTGCTCCTACTGGCACTTCATCCATATCTAAACATTTTAAAGCCTCTTGATATGCAATTTCCATAAATTCAAGATCTTGATCCATGACTTTCTCCTTTATACAAAAAACCACTACACATAGACGGGGATTCTTAATGCTGCTACCTTCCGGTCCTGACATGGTTCGAAGCCGCCTATTGTAATGGCAAGTATGATTATACCGTATCTATATAATAAATTCAATCATTTTTAATATTGAATCTATAAAATTATTTTCAATTTACAACATACCTTAAAAATATTGATCACTAATATAAATTATAAATTTCTCACTACATTTTAATCACTATTTTTTATAAACCATAATTAACCATAAATAAAATTTATTTTGGTACAATTATAACTAATTCTAACGATAGTTATTTTCTATACTAACAACTGTAGTCAGGATAGTTTTAAATAGTTTTTTCAATCATTTCTCTAATTGACTACTCTTCATGATATCCTTTCCCTGATATCAATATAAAAACAGATAGTTTTCCCTCTATCTGAATGATAGAAACAAGTAGCTTTCCCTCTACTTGTTTTTATTTTAAATATAAATTCATTAAATAAGTATCATAATATTTTAAATACACATATATTTGTCATATGTTCTGATGATTTCAAAGTCTAATTTATTAGATAATCGTACCGCTTTATCATTGTTAATTACTTAATACCAATAATCCTTTAACACTGATAATACTTTCATTCCTTCAAGTGAATGATCACCAATTATTTTACTATCGTCTTCAACAAGTAATATTAATGAATTCAAATAATTTTTTCAATTTTATCTGTTTCATTAAAATCAAACTCAACAATTACAAAATTTACATGTTTACTCTCGCTATGACAATTAGAGTAAATAAAAAACAAATAGAGTTATTGCCCTATTTGTTTCTTATAAATATAAATTCATAAGATAAGCATCCACATAATGATCATCGATTTTCATAAAATTTTCATATGCTCCGATTACCTCAAAACCATACTTTTGATATAAAGCAATAGCATTTTCATTACTCGTAACAACTTCTAATTCGATAATTTCAATACTTGCTTCAGCAGCATATCCAATTATAATAGCGACTAACTTACTACCTATTCCTTGATGCCAATAACTTTTTAAAACACTTACACCCATTTGCGCTCGATGGCTTAATCGTGTCTTTTGATTACCACTTAGTGTGGCAATTCCAACAATTTCATCGCCATCTTTGGCAACTATCATTACGGAATTAGGATCTTCGTGAATTTCCTTGATTAACTGCATCTCCTGTACTTCATTCAAAATACATTCATTCAAACCAAAAGTTAAGTTATCACTTTGGCCAGCTACCACATTCAAATAATTAATTATTTTCAATGCATCACTAGGTACTGCCTCTAAATATTCAATTTCCATTCAATCACCTTCTTGTAAGATGATTATAGCATATTTACTTCTTTAAACGTATCTTTGTGACAATTTGTGTAGCAAGATATACCAATAAAGTAAAGCCGAAGATAATTAGCATATCAATTAAAATAGGTTTAATTGATCCAAAACTAAAATCAGTTAATTTAATAATTTCATTATTTGCTTTAATAAACCAATATGATGGTAAAAATTTTGCTAAACTTAAAACAAAAGGACTTAACATACTTTGTGGTACAAATGCTCCACAAATAAAACTCGAACCCATACCAAAGAGATTTCCTACACCACTTAAAATTTCTCGATTACTTGTAAATTTAGCAATCATAAAACTAAACGCTTGAATAAATATCATTAGAACTAGTGAATTAAGTACTAAAAATAATCCATTCATTGTCAACATCGCATCTTTATAAAGAATAAAACTGAATCCCACATATAATAGCCAGATAGCTAATCCAACTGTATAATTACCTAACATTAGCTGACGATTCATACTTTTATAACTAACTGGTGAAACTAAATTACGCCGTTTGATCTTTTCTTCATTGAAAGAAACCATGATCATTGTCACAATTACCATTGTTATTGTTATTAACATATAATTAGAGAAATTATAATAAGTTGCCGGCATTGTAAAATCAACCTCATTTTGTTTATCTAACATCCCCACTTCAACTTTTTTATTTAAATCTTCTTTAATTAACTTACTTAACTCAGTATCACTAATTCCTGCTTTTAAATATAAATTAGCTGTATTTAAATATTTATTCAAAAGATTCTTACTATAAATACTACTATATGCATCTGGCAATTCCATTGTTTCAATAGTTACATCTTTACCATTAATAAAATCAGTAGTGTAATTATCTGGAATGATCATAATATAATCAACTGTACGATAAAATAACGCATCACGTAAAGATTCATTATCATCTTCTAAACTAATTAATTCGCCATGATCTTTAATATAATCTTTAAAACCATTAATTAATTCCGTATTTTTATCCCGATTTATAATAGCGACTTTAACATCCATACTTTTATAGTCAGTAGAAGTAGAATTATAAGTTCCCGTAAAAATTGCTAACCCAAGGAAGATAGCAGTATATGCCAAAATCATAAGTGTATAAGTATTAGCAATTTTTAGATATTTTTTAAATACTGTCATATTGCTTCCTCCTTGTAAAGAATAGTGATCCTAAGATTAGAAGAACTCCGATTACAAATAAGCAGATCATATTAGTAGTATAACGACTTAAATTATCATAATAGTATAAAGCATATAACCCATCAGTAATTAAACTTACTGGATTAATATAAGTTAAAATAGGAAGATTTGTTTGCATCCAGTATTTAATATCAATGATCATCATTCCTGAAAAGAATGATAAAACTAGTGAAAAGCTTGATAAAAATGATATTTTAGTATCTTCTTTTTTAAACTTAAGAACATTTCCAGCAAAATTTCCTAATCCTACTCCAGTAAAACATCCGATTGCAATCAAAAGAATAATATAACCCGTCTGTTCACCAAAACCAACACCTAATCCAAAGATCAGGTAAGCCATTAATACCATCATTATTGCAAATTGAATAATAAAGGCAGATAAGATTCCCGATAAAACCGTAACGAGTTTTGAAATCGGTGATATAGTAATTCGAGTTCCTTGTCTAGATAGATTTGCTTCAATTTGACTAGTTGTTCTAAGTCCACAGAAACTAGCATTTAAACAGTTCATCCCAATTAAAGTATAAAAATATACTACTGTTAAATCCGTGTTTCCACCAATATTCTGATTTTCAAAATTATTTTTAGATAAATTGACTGTATTTAAAATATTAGATTGTAATGCACTTGGATTTAATGTTGCTATATTTTCAACAGTGCTCATTGTACTGTTATACTCATTAACAATACTTTCCAAAATTGTTTCATCAATTCCTGTATTATTTACCACTAACTTTATTTCATTACTAACAACATAATAACCCGTAATTTTTTCATCTTTTAATAACTGCTGGGCTTTATCTAAACTTGTGATTTGTAAATCAATTAACTTATCATCACCTTTTTCCAATTCCTGCAATGTTTCTTTAAATTGTGAATTAGCCTGCTCTTCAACAAGTGCAACTTTAACTGTTTCAAATTCTTCACTTGCTGTTAAATTAGCAAATGCTAGGTTAAAGAAAGTCGCTAGAGCAAGTGGAAATACTAACGTCCAAAATATTACCATCTTGTTCCTAAGCAATGTTTTAAATTGATATTTAAAGAAATGATAGAACATTAATCTCTCAACTCTTTTCCTGTTAATTCTAAGAATACATCATTTAATGTCGGACGTTCACTAAATAAACTAGTATAATTAACATTGTTTTCTCGAACATAATCAATTAACTTACTTAAATTATCTTCTTTCGTATTATAAGATATATGAACAGTATTATTTTCAATCTCAATATTCATTACACGATCACTATTTTTAAGCTGCTCAATAAATGTTTGATTCATTGATTTTAATTCAATCGTAATTCTCTCCCCAAGAGTAATCATATTTTTTAATTCATCTTTAGTTCCAGATGCAATTACTCTCCCCTTATCAATAATAATAATTTGATTACATAGCTGCTCAACTTCTTCCATGTAATGGGTTGTATAAACTATTGTTGCTCCTAATTCATTTAATCGTTTAATTCCCTCTAAAATATTATTTCTACTTTGTGGATCAACTGCAACTGTTGGCTCATCTAAAAAAATTAATTTTGGCTTATGCGCTATTCCACATGCAATATTTAATCTTCGTAATAATCCCCCACTTAATTGCTTTGGTTTAAATTTAGTAAATTCGTTTAGACTAACAAGATTAATTGCATCTTGAACATAGTTGGCACGAATTTTTTTATCTTTAATATATAAACCACAAAAATAATCAATATTTTCAATAACGCTTAATTCATCAAATACAGCTACATCTTGAAAAACAACACCAATTTTACTTTTTATATCATAAGCAGTAGGACTCATCTCTTTATTAAAAATCTTGATTGAACCAGAATCATACTTTAATAATGATAAGATCGTATTGATAGTTGTCGATTTACCACTGCCATTAGGTCCTAATAACCCTAATATTTCCCCTTCATAAACATCTAAACTAAAGTCATCTAAAGCAATTAAATCACCATAACATTTAGTCAAATTCTTTATCTCAATAACTTTATTCATCTTTACTCCTCCTTACATCATCACTATACGTAAAACTTTTATTTCAAACCACCAATTTTAGATTGCAGCATGGTTTCTTTTAAGCAACTATTAGTTGCGATGGCGGTTTCTTTTTAATTTTTCATTTATTTTTTTGGCATCTTCATTATTTTTCATAAAAACGACTGCTTTTACAAAAAAATAAACAGTTACTGACATAAATGTAACACCTATAAAATTATCTAATTCAATAATACTGTTTGTATATCCACATAAATAATTAGCAGTACAGACTACAAAAGCTATTTCGATAATTGAAAGTAAATTGGTTAACCACTCCTGTAATTCTAAGTAATGAGTTACGTTTATCAATAAGTTTACGATTACACAAACGATAAAAATCATCACAACTAATTCATTAGACATATTTTGATGATTGAAATGAAATAATAATGTTTGCAATAAAATTACAAACGTATATGATACACAAGTCGTCAACATATAAAATTTAAACATTTTTAATTTATTCATCTTATCACCTACATTCCAAATTTTTCCTTAAAACTGCTTACATAATGACGTGTAATAATTAACCTTTCACGATTAATTAATAGCGCTTCATAACGCCCATTTAATAGAGCTCTTACATTATCTAATTTGTTTAAATTTAGCAATATTGATTTACTGATTCTTACAAACAATCGGGGATCTAATTGATCTTCTAATTCATATAATCTTAGGCTTGTTTCATAGACTTTATCTTCACAATAAATAAAAGCACGATCTTCATTTGCTTCTAAATAATAAATATCATCTATTTTAATTTGATAACTACGATTGTCTAATTTTCCAATAATAAAATGTTTATCTTCAAATAAAGAAATAATTCGCCTTACTTCATCATCAATTTTATTACAACGAATTACTACTTCTAATTCATTATCTTCCTCACATTCAATGAGCACCTTCATCGAATCCCTCCTTTATTAACACCTTATCATATAATATCTTTTTTACCTATCTAATTTTGGTAAGATGCACATAGATTAGCTAAGATGCAAAAAAAGAATGCTAAAACATTCTTTTATCTAGATAATTGATATATCTGAATTTTTTCATCAAAAAGATATTGATAGCCCGAAATAAATCTACCAACCAGCAGAGCAGATAACACTGTTCCCATACCAATTCCATAAACTGGTATCTGTAAGACTAAACAAAGCAAGAGCATCATAATAATCATAGTAATATCAAATACATTTTTTACTAACGAAAATTTAAGATTATATACTTGCGATATAGTCTTAACCGTTGATTCGACGGGTGTTGCAATAAGATTACAGCTAACTGAAAAGTATACTCCAAGTGAAACAAAAATAATTGCAATCAGTAATAATAGATAAGCAGATAATAAATTTGAACACCTAATTTTAATTAAAGAATCATAAAAATCGATAATATATCCAAAGATTAATGAAAATGGAATTTCTAAAAAAATTGTAATAGTTAATTTTCTAACTAAACAAATCTGAACAATAATTAAAATCAAATATAAAATAATTGAAGCAGTTCCTAATGAAATATTGTTGACCTTACTAAAAGCATAAAAAAGACTAGTGAACGCAGCACCCCCAAATCAGTGCGGGTATTCAAAATTATTCCCAAAGCCAAAATATTGATTGATAGTATGTAGATGATTCAACGATTAACATTTTTATTCATTTATATTCCTCCATCACCAAGATAGTAATATATTAATCAATAACTTTCTAATATTAAAAAGATATTATATAATAATTAAAAGTTATTAAAGGGGAATATGAAATGAATCTTAATCAAATAAATTATTTTTTAGCAATTTGTAAGACAATGAATTTTACTAAAGCAGCACATAATCTATATATATCGCAAACTGCAGTTACAAAACAGATACAATTATTAGAAACTGAATTAGGAACTAAATTATTTAATCGCAATAATAAACAAATAGAACTGACCGAAGCTGGTAGATTTTTTTTAATTGAATCTAAAAAATAATTAATCAATTTAATCATTCAAAATTAAATATTGATTCTTTCTTAAAAGGACAACAAGGTACAATTAAAATTGGTTTTCTTAAAAATTTAGATCCTCAATTATTGGTTACTATATTTTCTGATTTTATAAACGAATTTCCTAATATAAAAATAGAATTAACAAGCTATGCAAATTATCAATTATATCATGCGCTTGAACAAAGGATGATAGATATAGTCCTAGGATTATCATTTCCTAAATATCCTGACTATCAAAAAATATTAATAAAAAAATATCCTTTAATAGTATTAATAAATAAAAATAACCCCTTAGCTAATCAAAAAACTGTTAGCCAAGAGGAGCTTCCAAATATTTTATTTGATGTTAGAAAATTATACTATCAAGACAATTATCCTGAGTTTGAAGGGAATTTATTGAAGATTGCCTGTAATCAAGGTTGCGCAATTTTGCATGCCTTTACAAAAGATAATTGCTATAACGATTATCTTAAAGATATTCCCTTAACACCATTAAGTGAAAAAAGTGTTTATCTAATCTATGATCAAGATAATTATAATCCACTGATCAGTAATTTTATTAATTATTTAAAAACTACTTCGATATTAAATCATAAAAACTATTTTTTATCTTACTGATTTATTTAGTGTTTATAACATGCTCCTTAAGCCAGTGAGCAACACCATCTTCATCATTACTTTTGATAACTGCTGTAGCTTGTTGTTTTAAAGAGGTTACTGCATTAGCCATTGCATAACATTGATCAGATATTGCAAACATTGGCAAATCGTTGATTGCATCACCAAAACTAACTATCCTGTCACAGTTTAAAAGTTCTTTCAACTTTAAAATAGCACTTGCTTTAGAGGCACTTTTAGGCATAATTTCTAGCCAGTATTCTTTACGATATATTTCTTGTTGAAAAGTAATATTATAATCTAAATCATCCTTTAAACTTTCATAAGCTGGTCGAAGATTATCATAATCTCCAATTATGGTAAAATAGAAAACTTCACCCTCATACAAAGATAAGTAATCTAATGTTAAATTAATTCGATAATCGGTTTTACGCTTACTAAGATAATATTTTACCCCTTCATGAAGGCTTTCATTTATTATCGTTACTCGTTCTTTTTCATTTACTAGTGCATATACCATAGGTTTTAATTGGTTTTTTTCCATTATTGCTTTTATATGCGCTACTTGTTTTGAATTAAAAATATTCTTATGAAGCAGTTTTCCAGTTTCGCCATTGACAATAAATGTACCATTATAGATTATCAAAGGAAGATTTTTGATTAATCCTCTTGTTACTGGTGAAGCGGAAACTAGAGAACGAGCAGTAGCATATGTAAAAATCATTCCCTCATTAATTAAGTTATTAATTGTTTTAATACTGTAATCACTAATTTTTCCTTGGCTATTCAATAGCGTTCCATCTAAATCACTTATATAAAGAGTTTTCATATAGATAAAAAGATAACTATTTAGTTATCTTTTCCTTACCTCCCATATATGGTTGTAGTGCTTTAGGAATATTTACACTGCCATCTTCATTTAAGTTATTTTCAAGGAAAGCAATCAACATTCTTGGTGGTGCAACTACTGTATTATTTAAAGTATGAGCAAAATATTTTCCATTTTCACCATTAATTCTAATATTTAATCTTCTTGCTTGAGCGTCAGTTAGATTTGAACATGAACCAACTTCAAAATATTTCTTTTGTCTTGGTGACCAAGCTTCAACATCAATACTTTTAGATTTCAAATCAGCTAGATCTCCAGAACAACATTCTAAAGTTCTTACTGGTATATCTAATGATCTAAATAAATCAACAGTATTATTCCATAGTTTTTCAAACCACATCTTACTGTCTTCAGGTTTACATACAACAATCATTTCTTGTTTTTCAAATTGGTGAATTCGATATACTCCACGCTCCTCTATTCCATGAGCCCCTTTTTCTTTTCTAAAACATGGTGAATATGAAGTATACGTATATGGCAATTTATCTTCTTCTAAAATGTTATCAATAAATTTACCAATCATTGAGTGTTCAGAAGTACCAATCAAATATAAATCTTCCCCTTCAATTTTATACATCATGCTATCCATTTCTTCAAAACTCATAACACCAGTAACTACATTACTACGAATCATATATGGCGGAATAACATATGTAAAGCCACGATCAATCATAAAATCACGAGCATATGATAAAATTGCAGAATGTAAACGAGCAATATCACCCATTAAATAATAAAAACCTTGTCCAGCAACTCTCCCAGCTGCATCCATATCAATACCATCAAAATTTTCCATTATTTCAGTATGATAAGGTATTTCAAAATCTGGTACGACTGGTTCCCCATATTTAGTAATTTCAACATTCTCACTATCATCTTTTCCTAATGGAACGGATTCATCGATAAAATTAGGAATTTTCATCATAATTGCTTTTAACTCACTACCATATTGAGTTTCTAAGTCTTCTAATTTAGCTAATTCATCTGCCATTGCACTTACTTGTTTCTTATTATTTTCAGCCGCATCTTTATTTCCTTCACGCATAAATTGACCAATTTCTTTAGATAATTTATTACGTTTACTTCTCAATTCACTAGCTTTAGTTAAAACTTCTCGATAATCTTTATCTAATTTGTAAGCCTCATCTACTAATCCAATCTTGTCATCTTGAAATTTCTTTTTCATGTTTTCTTTAACTAAGGTTGGATTTTCTCTTAATATCGCAATATCAATCATTTTAATTCTCCCTTGCTTATATATATTCTTTAAAATTATACAATAATTATGCACCTTATTCAATTATTATCAAGATGTTTCTCTTTTAATCATTTGCTTTTAGACTAGAAACCATGTCGATATGTTTTATCCTTAATGAAATAATTTTACTTATTACCCAGGAAATAACTAAAGTGCCTAAAATTGCATATAAGTAAGAAGGTAAAGCAATGAAATTAATTACATCCATTGTATCTTGAATCGTTGATATCATGTATTCAATCAATAAATATCCTACAGGCAAACCTAATAAAATTCCTATCATTGATAACCATATGTTTTGTTGAACCAAGATTTTTTGAATCTGAGTATCTTTAAATCCTAATACTTTTAATGTAGAAAATTCATAATAACGTTCTAAGTAAGACAGCACTCCTAAATTATATAAAATAACTCCACCTAAAATAATTGCACCTAAAACTAGAATGATAATAATTAGGATCATTGCCTCTAATAAAACATCAAAACTTTCTAATAAGTCCTGCTGATACTGGATTGAAGAAATATTTGTTAGATTGGTCAAGCAATCTTGATTTTTACTCCCAATGATTGCAGTGGGATAGTATTGATGACCAGTTTGCAAATATTCTTCTTTCATAATCGTAATTCCTTGGATATTCGGGGTTCTAATAATTAAAGATATTTTAGATTGATATTCTTGATGATCTAAATTTCCTTTCCACTTAATTATATCTCCTACCTTTAAATCAAGCTTATCGGCTGTTTTTTTTGATAATGCAATTCCTTCTTTTAAAGATTTAAAATTACTTAAATCTTGAGCAAGTTTGATATAATCATTATTTTCCAAGACTGTTAACGAAACATCTAAATTTTGTTCATCAATTACTATTTTAGCTGTACTCTCTAATAATGTCTGTCCTTTAGTCTGGTTTAAAAGATAATCAATTTGCTCTTCATTAAGATTATCATTTAAATTAAGTTTATATTTATAATTTTGTAATTTAGTATAATTCCAATCGGTCAAATTAGTCATTGTATCATATAGGCCACAAGCACTAAATAATAATGCAGTGCAGCCCAAAACTCCAAAAATAGTCATAAGACTACGCAATTTATTTCGAATAATATCACGAATATTCCATTGAAATCGAAATGGTAGATTACTGCTCCATGCTAGTGAATAACTTGAATTACTAATTAAATTATTGCTATAAAGAATTGTTGCACCATTCATTTTTAAATATTTGAAACAGACAGAAAAACTAATTAACATGCATAATATAGTACAGCCAATTGGTAATAAATATCCTAAAACTATTGGTTGGCTAGTTAAAACCGGTAAAACATACATTTCTTCAAACATTGGATAAATCAAAGCTGGCATTATTATTAAACCAAGCCAGTAACCTAATATTGAACCAACTAAACAAATAAATGTTGAATGTGATAAATAATGGATCAGTAGTTTTCTTTTCTTAAAACCTAATGCTTTTAAAATTCCTAACTGCATTCGTTGACTTTGCAAAACCCGATGCATTGTTGTAATCGTAATTAAAACAGCAATAAATAAAAAAGCTAATGAAAAAACCAAACCTATCGAGCGATGCTGGGCAATCTCTCCAGTCAACATATTTACACTAGGATGATCTTTTTGGAGAATTAGCTTGTATTCATTACCAGCTAATAATTGATCAACTATTTTACTAATGTCTTTTTTTGAGGAAAGGACTAGTTGATTCGGATGGTATAAAGTGTTAGGAAAACTATTATTATTTACATATGCAAAACCATATTTTTGACGATTTGGTGTCAGTTGATCTTCTTTAGCCAAATAGATATTTTCAGGGGAATAAACTAAACCAATAATTTTCTTACTTAATTCAAAATTCTGATATTTTAAAGTTATTTGATCATTTAACCGATAACCATTTTTCTTAGCATACATTGCATCAAGCCAGATACCATCATCTTGATTATTAAATGATTTACCATTAACGACTTTAAGAGTTGAAATTTTATTACTATCAGTAATATAGAGATCAATATTACTATTATCAACCGCTTTATTGCTTGTAGAGACATACATTCTTTGTTCATAATCAGTCTGTTTTTTTAGTTCATTAAGAGTCGAATCACTAAATTCCTTTTGGTAAAGCCAAGCATCAGCTAAATTATTCTCTTTAATATAGTTATTTAAAGCTACTTCAAGTCCATGATATTCACTAGATATACCTGAAAAGATAAAAACACCTAAAAACATCATAATAAATATAGCTCCAAACTGAACCTTATTTTTCCATAAATCTCGAATCATTTTTTTAAACAACATTTACCATTCCACCTCCATCACATCAAGAGGATGAGAATTTGTTGTAATTGTATTGATTTGACCATTTTTTACTCGAATTACTTTGTCAGCGATAGCTTGCAAATTAGTATTGTGGGTAACAATGATAGTTGTTTTATGATATTCTTTACACATATCATGTAATAACTTCAATACTTTTGCTCCCGTATCACTATCTAAAGCTCCCGTCGGCTCATCACATAAAAGAATCTCTGGATTTTTGACCACTGCTCGAGCAATTGAAACTCGCTGTTGTTCTCCCCCAGATAACTGATGAGGAAATTTTTTCTTATGCACTAATAGTCCTACTTGATCTAAAACGTTATCAACTGGCATAATATCTTTTTTTAGTTCCTTCATCAAGGCTACATTTTCATAAACCGTCAGTGTTGGAATTAAATTATAAAATTGAAATATAAATCCTACTTGATGAGCTCGATAATCTGATAATTCATTTTCATTTTTATTCGAAATTACTTCATTATCAATAATTATTTTTCCTTCATCAAGACGATCAATTCCCCCTAAAATATTTAATAAAGTACTTTTCCCCGCCCCACTCGGTCCTAAGATAATGACAAATTCACCTTTATTAATCGTAAAAGAAACCTTATTTAAAGCATAAATTTTTTTATTTCCATTTTGATAAATCTTTGATACTTCTTCAAATTTAATCATATTTTCTCCTTTTTTGCATAATAAAAACATGTATTCAAAAGACAATGAATCATCACTGCAAGTTTTTATTTTTCTTCGTTAACAACAATGCCTGTACACAACATTTTGAAAACTTTTAAAAATTCTTGTTTTTGCATTTCAAGATTATCATGACTTACTAATACATGCTTAATACAATCAATAAACATATTTGTAATAATATCAATATACGGCGAATTGATATCTTCAATATTAAGATGCCATGCCATATGTTGCTTAAATTTTAAAAGAAACCAATCCCTTTTTTCTTTATATTCCGTCGTTTTTAATTCAAAAAGGATAATTAATCGTTCATCCATTATATATCGAAAATCACTTTCTTCAAAAAAATCTCCAAATTGATCAAGTGCTTCATCAACCTCTTCTAGTGAATGAACTTGAATTTCTTCATTTAGATGAACCTCAACTAACTTATTTAATGACTTAATTGATGGCTCTAATACAGCTCCTAATAATTCTTCTTTATTAGTAAAATAATTATATAAATTTCCCAAGGTGGTATGTGATTTACTAGCAATTATTCTCATTGAAGCCCCTTCGTAGCCATGATGCAAAAATTCCACTTTAGCAGCTTCAATAATATCATTCTTTAAATCTTCTTTTTTTATCTGCATCTTCTCACCCCCACAACAACATCATACGTGATATTAATAGCTAAAACAATCATCAAAGTTCATTAAAAATCATTAGTTAACAACCGTTCATTATTAAAATAAGGGCCTAAATAATTTAGCCCTTATTTTTTCCTATTCTTTTTTATTAAAAAATTGATCAAAATTTTTAGCCATAATTATAGCCATATCTGAATTAGTATCCTTTACTCTTATCATAAGATCAAATAAATTATATTCACCCGTTTTAATTCGACAATGTAATTTATCATGGGCTGTTTTCTGTCCCGCTCTTATTGAAGTGAGCATATTTAAATATTTATTCTGATCTTCAGGTAAAATAAGCGCATCTTCTAATAATTTTTCAGGAACTATTTTTGCTCCTTTAGGTAAATCAATACTAAATTTATCATCCATATATAAACTATCCATCCGATTATTTCTAACATCAAAATTCCAAACATCAACAGCCAACACTGATAAAATAAAATTATAACGATCTTTTAATTTTTCCGCACGTTCTTGTTGTTCTTTAAGAGTATTAATATTAGTGATAATTCCATGATAAATGATTGTTCCATCTTCTTCTTGACGATAAAAGTTTGCATTGATATTATGCCAACTGACTTTACCATTTTTATAATATGAGCGATAATCAAAATTTACACAACTTTTTTGTTTAGATAATTCTATAAATTGTTTAGCTAAAACTTCTCGATCATCTTCATAAACTAAATCAAATCCTTTATTATGTTTCAGTATATCTGTTAACTCAGATTGTTCAAAATCAAATATTTTAGATAATCCATGACTAAGGAATTTAGTGGTAATATGATCATCTTTTATTTTAATAACGACAATATCCCCTGGGGTATTTTCAATAACAATATTTAAATTATCTTCCATCTCATTACAGTGTTGTTCTAGCATCATTTGTTGATGATCAACAGTGCTATCGATACAAAAAACATCAGCTACTAATTTTCCATTTTCTCTGTGAATATTAGAAAAATAGATCGTTAGCCAAATCTTTTGTGCAGTTTTGGAATTTACTTCAACTTCAAAATAATCGATTTTACCAGCTTTAATCTGTTCAATTACATGATTACATAAAAAATAAGCTTCTTTACTAACTATCTGACTTAAATCATTATTGATTGGCGGTTGATTAAAATCAGTACGAGTATACCCAATCGTTTTATAAAAACCATCTGATGCAAATAAAATTGTTCCTTTGCCATCAAGTGTCATTTTACCAATTCCACCGTTAATATTTTTTAATAAACTATTTATATTTTCTTGTAATTCATGTGATTTTAATTCATTCACTTTTTCATTTGTAACATCATAAAAACAACATAAATAATATGAACCCCACTCTGGACTATCAACTAATCCCCCATACATATTAATATACACGGTTTTACCATTTTTAGCTTTAATTTTAAACTCAACTAAATTTTTAGAAGAACGATCAGCTAATCCATTATGATAGAAAACATGTTTAAATTCTTCTTCGCTATAAAACAACTTTTTAGGCCATTCAATTCCTCCACTTAGCAATTCTTCTCGACTATAACCACTTAATTCAACCAAACTATCACTTACAAATAGTAGTTCTAATTCATAACTGAATCCAGCCACCCCACCAGGAATAAAATTAAAGATAGAATTAGTAATAGCTTTGATTTCACTTTGAGAAATATTGTCAACAGAAGTATATTTAAAATCATCTTTATTCCATGGTAAATTAAATTTACCGTCCGTTTCATCAATCATTTTTTCAAATTCTACTGTGCTAACTGGCTTTGAAAAATAATAACCTTGAACTACATTACATCCAAAACGTTTCATATATAAACATTGATCCAATGTTTCAACTCCTTCACAAATAATTGTTGTCTGTAACTTATTACAAATATCAACGATTGCAGGAATAATAATATTATTGCGATTATTATTTGACTCTCTTTTAGTTATATATGAACGATCCAATTTAACAATATCAAAATTTAGATCTTGCCAAATATTCATCCCTGAGTAACCTGTTCCATAATCATCAATCGAAACACGATAACCAAAACTTCGTAATTCATCAGCTACTTCTCTCACCTTGGTTAAATTCTTCAAAATAACCGTTTCTGTTAATTCAAATTCCAATAAATATGGAGGAATATTATATTTATTAACAATTTTATTAACCCTAGCAACAAAACCAGTTTCATAAACATGCATTCTTGACATATTCATTGATACAGGAATTAGTTTTTTGCCTTGATCAATTCTTTCTCGAAGATACCTGCATACTTGCTGACAAATAAGAAAATCTAAGTCAATTATTGTTTCGTTTTTCTCCATTATTTCAATAAATTGATCAGGATAAATAACTTTATTATCTTTAATAAGGCGGGCTAATGCTTCACTTCCAACAATTTTTCCCGTATTAATATTAACTTTAGGTTGAAGATAGAATGTAAATAATTTATTACGTAAAGCATTTTGAATCTCAATTTCTAATATTTTACGTTTATTAATAAATTTCTGCATATCTTCATTAAACCAAACTAGTTTACAATGATTATCTTTTTTAGCTTCTTTTCGTGCTATATTAGCTTGATCAATTGCTTTAATGATAGCTTTTTCTTCTAATTTAACTGGACACAATCCTGCTGCTACAGCAATCTTTGAATCCGGGTGATGTTCTTCTTGCGATGAAATAAAAGTTTCTAATTTTTGTTCATAATTCCTTGTTACAGATTCAATATCACAATTATCTTCAAATAAAGATAGTCTTAAAAAATGATCTGAAAAAACACGTCCACATAAAATTGTCCGTGGAGACATACTTAAAAATTTAGCAAATTCTAAAAGAAAACGATCCCCTTCAATAAAACCATAAAAGTCATTAACTAATTGAAAATTAGTTAAATCAGCGTACATAATTACATAATTTTTACTATTCTTATTACTTTCGATAATATCAGTCGCCTGTTTAACAAATTCAGTATAATCGTTTAAATAAAAATTATGACTTTCTTCCATTTTAACACCACCTTTCTGGTCACACTCTATTTTCATTATATCAAATATAACCGTTATTTAATATAATTATAAAATAAAGTATAAAGAAAAAGGACACTTAGTCCTTCTTTGCTTTAAAATTATAAAAATATTTGGTTATAAAAATAAATATGAATAAGGCAATTATTGCAATCACAAATGTCAATACAACATTTGTAGTAAAACCAGCAACTAAATATCCAACAACACAAGCTCCAGCAACTAACATTGCGTAAGGTATCTGAGAAGTGACGTGATTAACATGATTACATTGAGCTCCGGCCGAAGCCATGATCGTCGTATCAGAAATTGGTGAAATATGATCGCCACAGACTGCCCCTGCTAAAATAGATGCAATCGCAATTACAAGCATTTGTGAACCTTCGGGGAAAATCGAAGTCGCGATAGGAATTAAAATTCCAAAAGTTCCCCATGAAGTCCCCGTTGCAAATGCTAGACCTGTTCCAACTAAAAATAAACAAACCGGTAAAATTGCTGTAGAGATACTAGCTCCCTGCATTAAATTATAAACAAAGACCCCAGCTTGTAATTTATCTGACACTAAATCCCCTAAAGTCCATGCTAAAGTAAGTATAATCATCGCTGGAACCATCGTTTTGAATCCCATTGGTATACATTTAGCAAAATCTTCATAACTAATAATCTTTCTAGGAAGATACAAAATAAAGATAAATACTAGTGTAAAAAATGATCCCAAGACCAGTCCTCTTGAAGCATCGCAGTTAGTAAAAGCCGTAATGAATGATACTCCTTCAAAGAAACCACCTGTGTATAACATTCCCACAATACAACTAATGATTAAGAAAAAAACTGGCAATAATAGATCATAAACCTGCCCTTGATCAGAAACTTCCATTTCTTCTCCTTCTTCATAATCATTTACACCATTATGCACATCACCATTTTGAGCAGCTATTTCATGATGTTTCATTGTTCCAATATGAAAATCTTTCTTAATAACATAAGTCACCATTACAATTGTTAATAAAGCATACAAGTTAAAGGGAATTGTTTGTAAGAATAAACTAAAACCATCACCACTTGTATAACCACTTACAGCAGCCGCCCAACTAGAAATTGGAGCAATAATACAGATTGGAGCCGCAGTACTATCAATAATATAAGCTAATTTTGCTCTTGAAACACTAAATTCATCTGTTACTTCACGCATTACACTTCCAACTGTTAAACAATTAAAATAATCATCTACAAAGATTAAAATTCCTAACAAGAAGGTTGAAAATAGTGAGCCTTGTCTTGATTTTATTTTTTCTTTTGCCCAAAGTCCATATGCTCTACTTCCACCCGCTTTAGTCATCAATGTAACTATAATTCCTAAAAATATTAAGAATATTAAAATACCGATATTCCATGTATCACTTAAACTTCCAATCATTGTATCAAACATAACATTAACAGTATCAATAATATGAAAGTTACTTAACAGTAAAGCCCCCGAAACAATTCCAAAAAATAATGATAAATAAACTTCTTTAGTTTTTAATGCAATTAAAATTGCAATGACCGGTGGCAATAACGCCCACCCTGTTTGTACAAAATCCATCTTTTCCTCCATAAAAAAATACTTTAATTGGCAACAATCAAAGTACTTATATACTAAGATAGCGCTCCACATGAATGTGACAGGAAATTATATCTTCTGTAATCCCCCAGGTAAATAGTAATTGGTGTTACTATTTCCTTCGGCAAATCACCCTTTCGCAAATGCTGTCACCAAACATTACATTTTGCTACTATTGATCATTGCACCTCTACCAATTATTTAATTTTATCCTCCATGAGTTTATCAAAGCAATTCGTTCTTGTCAATAAAATTGTTCTAAAGTGAGAACATTTTATATTTATTTAACTATTGACAGAAACGTAACGTCACTTGCTAGAATGAAAAAGCAAGGGAGGTGTTATTTATCGAATACACATATAATCAATTTTGTCCCAATGCCAAGATACTAGATATTGGGTGTGGTGATGGAACTATTTGGTTAAATAATCAAAATAAAATTTCTAATAATATTTCGATTACTTTAGCTGATATTTCTCTGAAAATGCTTGAAGAATGTCAAAACAATACTCAACATTTACCCCAAATTAAAACAATTGAAGAAGCTGATTGTTATTATTTACCATATCTTGATAAAAGTTTTGATGTCGTTATAGCAAATCATGTTTTCATGTATTTTGACGACTTACCAAAAGCATTACAAGAAATCAATCGTATTTTAAAAGATGATGGAATTCTCTACTGTTCAACTATTGCTAAAGATATGATGAAAGAAAGAGATGTTATGTTAAAAGATTTTGATTCAAAAATCTCATTTGATCAAGAAATTTTATATCAACGCTTTGGTTATGAAAATGGTAAAACAAAATTAGAAAAATATTTTCAAGATATAAAATTATATGATCGAAAAGAGGTTTATGAAATAACTGACTTGGATCTTTATTATCAATTTATTTTAAGTGGTAAAGGTCTAAGTCTTAATCTTGAGCCACTATATAAAAAGAAAAAACAACTATATGAATATATGCAAAAATATTTAAATAAAAATAATCTTTTTTATTTGACTACCCATGCCGGAATGTTTGTTGCAGGAAAGAGGAAAAATGAAGATAATTGGTAGTGATTTTGACGGTAGAATTACTACAAATAAAGTAATTTTACCTGAAACTAGAAAACAAATTAAACAATTTAGAGATGCTGGTAACATCTTTATTATCGTAACCGGAAGAAGTCCTCAGAAATTCAAAGATGGTATTAAGAAATATGATATTGATTTCTTTGATTATGTCATTTGTGCTAATGGAGCTGTTACATTAGATCAGCAACTAAAAGTAATAAATATCAACAAAATGGATGAAACTACTATCATGAAAATTATACAAATACTTTTTAATGATAGTAATAATAAAATAATAACCGCAAATACGATGTCCCAGAGTATTGTAATCAATAACCTAGAAGATTTAGAAAATATAAGAAATGAAATTATTTCGTTTGCCTTAGAATTTGATTCTATTGCCCAAAGAAAGCAGTATACATTTGGCCAAATTGAAAATATTAATGTCTTTCATAATACCCGCTATACTGATATTTTAGCTAAAGATATTTCTAAAGCATCTGAATTATTAAAACTTTTCTATCAATTAAAAGCTGAGCAACTTTATACAATTGGAGATGGTGAAAATGATATTTGTATGCTGCAATGTACTGATAACAGTTTTACTTTTAATCATGTTGAAACAGTTATTAAAAATAGTGCACAGTATCATTTCGATACAATAGAACAAATGTTAGCTTTTATTAATCAAAAATAACTCTCACAATTAAGTGAGAGTTATTTTATATTCCAAATTCTTTTGCATATTTAACTTCGCCACTAATTTTACCAGCTCTAAATATCAGTTTTTTTGCCATAAAATTAATTGAAGGAATTCCCTTAGGCACTTTGATTCCAAACTGTTCAGCTGGTAAATATCCAAATCGTGGATAATAGTGCTCACTACCTAAAACTAAACAATATTCATATCCTAATTCTTTAGCAATTTGATGGCCTTTGTTAATTAAAGCACTACCAATCCCTTGTTTTTGAAATGCTGGTAAAATAGCTAATGGTGCTAAAACTAATACTGTATCATTTCCAACTTTTGCTGTTGTAAACATAATATAACCAACGAGCTGATTATCAATTTTAGCAACTAATGATAATTTTTGAATATAATTATTACCAGTCCTTAAAGCTATAACTAAATCTTGTTCATTTCCATCACTATGTTCAGCTGTTGCAAAAGCGGCTTTTACTACAGTATATATTTCATTAAAATCTTGTTTTTCTTCTGGTCTTATAATCATTTTATTTTCCTTTTTCAAAGAATTAAAAGTATCGCTAAGCGATACTTTTAATTCTATTCTTCTTCAGATTTATCTTCTTCTGTTTCAGCAGCTTTTTCAACTACCTCTACTGAAGATACCTTGTTTTCTGCATTTACTTTAATTAAACGTACTCCTTGTGTAGCTCGACCGGCTGTTTTAACTTGTTCCATTGGTAAACGAATCATGATTCCATCGTCAGTAATGATTAATAAATCTTCATCGCCATTAACAGCACGCAATGCAACGATTTGACCATTTCGCTCTGTTGCATTAATAGTTTTAACCCCTTTACCGCCACGATTTGACAAACGATACTCTTCTAATGGCGACATCTTACCATAACCACGTTCTGTCACAACCATGATATATTTACCTTCTTTATCAGTTGTCATTCCGATAACTTCGCTACCATCAACATTGATTCCTTTAACCCCACTAGCACTTCGTCCCATTGGCCGAACATTAGTTTCTTCAAAACGAACTAATTTACCGTTAGAGGCGGCGATTAAGATTTGATCATTACCACCTGTTAATTTAACCGAAACTAATTGATCATCATCTCTTAAGCTTATCGCAATCTTTCCAGATTGACGAATTCGTTCAAATTCATTGATGTGAACTCGTTTTACTAAACCGCTAGCAGTTACAAAGAATAAATAATAATCATTATTTTCTTCAATTTGCTTACGATTAATACTAATCATCGATTTAACTTGTTCTTCTTTATCAAGATTTAATAAATTTACAACAGGTAAACCTTTAGCCGAACGTCCAAACTCTGGAATATTATATCCTTTTAAACGATATACTTTACCAAAATTTGTAAAGAATAATAGATCATCATGAGTCGACATATTAATTAACGAACTTACAATATCATCGCTATTAGTTGCCATTCCCTTGATTCCTCGTCCACCACGGTTTTGTGTTTTGTATGTATCTACTGGCATTCTCTTAACATATCCATTATTAGTTAAAGAAATAATAACATCTTCTACTGGAATTAAATCTTCGTCTTCTAAATCAAATGTTCCTTGAATAATTTCCGTACGGCGTTTATCACCATATTTATCTTTAATTTCTTCTAATTCATCATGAATGATCGATAATAAACGTTCTCTATTTTCTAGGATATCTTTTAAATCAGCAATAATTTCTAATAATTTATTTAAATCATCTTCAATTTTTTGTCTTTCCAAACCAGCTAGACGTTGTAATTGCATTTCTCGAATTGCTTTAGCTTGTTTATCAGACATATTAAATTCTTCCATCAATCTAGTTTGAATGATTTCAGTAGTACGACTTGATCTAATTAAATCAATAATAGCATCAATTTGATCAAGAGCTCTTTTTAATCCTTCTAAAATATGAGCTCGGTCTTCAGCTTTAGTTAATCTGAATTTAGTACGTCGTTTAATTACTTCTTCTTGATGATCAAGGTATAAAGTAATCATTTCCTTTAGATTTAATGTTTTTGGTTCATTATTGACCAAGGCAATGCAGTTAGCCCCGAAGGTTGTCTGCAATGATGTTAATTTATATAATTGATTCAAAATTACTTCTGGTTGAATATCCCGACGTAATTCAATTACAACTCGAATACCATCGCGATTTGATTCATCACGTATTTCTGTAATTCCTTCAATTTTCTTTTCCCGAACTAACTGTGACATTTTTTCAATCATCCGAGCTTTATTGACCATATAAGGAATTTCAGTAACAACAATAACTTTTTTACTTCCTTTTTCTTCAATTTCCGTCTTTGCTCGCATGACAATTAGACCATTTCCTGTCTCATAGGCTTTTTTAATTGCTGTTTTACCTAAAATATAACCACCAGTTGGAAAATCAGGACCTTGAATATAATTTTCCATTAATTCCATGATTGTGATATCCGGATCTTTTGCAACTGCTAAAATTGCTTCAATCACTTCTACTAAGTTATGAGGTGGAATATTAGTAGCCATCCCAACTGCAATCCCCGTTGAACCATTAATTAGTAAGTTGGGAATACGAGCCGGTAAAACCGCCGGTTCCTGTTCTTCACCATCATAGTTTGGAATAAAATCAATTGTATCTTCCTTTAAATCACGAACCAGCTCACTAGATATTTTTGACATTCTTGCCTCAGTATAACGTTGTGCTGCTGCTCCATCACCATCGATTGAGCCAAAATTCCCATGACCATCAACTAACATATAACGATATGAGAAATCTTGAGCCATTCTAACTAAAGCTTCATATATTGAAGAGTCACCATGAGGATGATATTTCCCCATAACTTCTCCGACAATACGGGCAGATTTCTTATATGGTGTACCTGGAGTACATCCCAAATCACTCATCCCGTAAATAATTCTTCTTTGAACTGGTTTTAACCCATCTCGAACATCAGGTAAAGCTCTTGATACGATAACTGACATCGCATACTGCATAAAAGAGTTTTTCATTTCAGATGTTAGTTTTACTTTTCTAATTCCCCGTTCTTCCATTATTTATCTCCTTTACCTTAAATATCTAAATCAGTAACGTATTTAGCGTTTTCTTGAATAAATTCACGTCTTGGTTCAACTTTTTCACCCATTAACATATCAAAAATCATATCCGCTTCCATTGCTTCGTCTAAATCAATTTGATTTAAAATTCGTTTTTCAGGATCCATCGTTGTTTCCCAAAGTTGTTCTGCATTCATTTCTCCAAGACCTTTATAACGTTGAATACTATATTTAGCACCTTCACCAATCTTAGTTTTCAAATCATCTAGTTCTTCATCACTATAACAATAATATTCATCTTTACCATGTTTCAATAAATAAAGTGGTGGTTGAGCCGCATAAACAAAGCCACCTTCAACTAACGGTCTTAAATAACGATACAAGAATGTTAACATTAAGATTCTGATGTGCCCACCATCAACATCGGCATCGGTCATAATTACAATTTTATGATATCTTAATTTATCTAGATTAAACTCTTCTCCGATTCCTGTACCAAACGCTGTAATCATAGAACGAATTTCAGCATTTCCAAGGATTTTTTCTAATCTCGATTTTTCAACGTTTAAAATTTTTCCACGTAATGGTAGAATTGCCTGAATTCGACGGTCACGTCCCATTTTGGCACTACCCCCAGCGGAATCCCCTTCGACAATAAAGATTTCACATTCACTAGCATCTTTACTTGAACAGTCAGCTAATTTACCTGGCAAGTTTGAAACTTCAAGAACATTTTTTCTTCTTGTCATTTCTCGAGCTTTTTTAGCTGCCATTCTTGCTCTTGCTGCAACAATAGCTTTATCAACAATAATCTTAGCTGTATCAGGATTTTCTAATAAAAATTTATCTAATGATGCGCTAATAATATTGCTGGCAATTTTTCGAACTTCAGCGTTACCTAATTTTGTTTTAGTTTGTCCTTCATATTGGGGATCAGGATGTTTAACCGAAATAATCGCTGTTAAACCTTCACGAACATCGTCACCAGATAAAGCTTCTTCATCTTTCTTTAGCAGTCCTTTACTTTTAGCATAATTATTAATAACTCGTGTTAAAGCTAAACGGAAACCTTCTTCATGAGTTCCCCCTTCATGAGTATTGATATTATTACAGAAGGAATAAATATTTGATTGATAACCATCATTATATTGCATTCCTACTTCAATTGTAATTTCTTGCTGCATATCTTCAACATAGATTATTTCTTCATGAATCGGTGTTTTATTTTTATTAATATAGGCAACATATTCTTTAATTCCGCCCTCATAATAATATTCATGTTTTCGATCCACACCGTTACGTTGATCTTCTAACGATAAACGTAATCCCTTATTTAAAAATGCTAACTCTCTAATTCTTTGTCTGAGTGTATCATAATCATAAACAGTACCCTCTTTAAAAATTATTTTATCAGCCTTAAAAGTAACAATTGTTCCTGTTATATCAGAGTCACCAATAATCTTTAATTCACCTGCTGGTTTCCCACCATTTTCAAAACGCTGATAATATTCATGTCCATCACGATGAACATTTACTTCTAACCATTCTGAAAGCGCATTTACAACTGAGGCTCCAACCCCATGAAGTCCACCAGATACTTTGTATCCGCCACCACCAAATTTTCCACCAGCATGTAATACTGTAAAAATTGTTTCAACTGTTGAGATTCCAGTCTTAGCATGAGTACCGGTTGGCATTCCTCGACCGTCATCAATTACTTGAACAACATCATCATCCTTTAAAATTACGCGAATATGACTAGCATATCCAGCTAATGCCTCGTCAATCGAGTTATCAACAATTTCCCAAACTAAATGATGTAATCCCCTAATTGAAGTTGTCCCAATATACATTCCTGGTCTTTTACGAACCGCTTCAAGTCCTTCTAAGACTTGAATATCGGATTCATCATAACTATGTTCTACTTTTTCTTCTGACATTATGTAGCCTCCTTGCCACCCTTAATATAGATTTTTTTTGCCTTTTCAACAATTTGATGATTAATTCCATCAATTGAAGTTGTTGTAATAAAAGTTTGAATTTTCTGATTCAAAATATCTAATAACATATTTTTACGCGCTTCATCTAACTCAGATAAAACATCGTCTAATAGTAAAACAGGATATTCTCCTATTTCATCTTTAATCAATTCAATCAACGCAATCTTTAGACTTAATACAATCGTTCTTTGTTGCCCCTGTGAAGCAAATAAATCTGCAGCATTGCCATTCATAAAGATTTTCAAATCATCTTTATGAATTCCTAAATGACTTTGCATATATCGAATATCTCGCTGATGATTTTTTTTATATAATGCTAAAATATTTTCATACGTTAACTCTTGTTTAAGGAAACAACTGTATCGTAAGCTAATTTTCTCATTATCATTTTTAGCAATTAAATTATAAATAGAAGTTACTTTTTGATTTAAATTCTTAATAAAATCAATTCTTTTTTTAATCAACTCTACTTGCAATCGTGCCATCTGTTCGTCAAGTACTTCTAAATATTCATCACCATCACGATTCTTTTGATTTAAAATTTTTAAATACTTATTTCTCTCCTTAAGTAAATTATTGTATTTACTTAAATTAAAAACATAGATAGGTGAGATTTTTGATAATTCTAAATCAATAAAACGTCGGCGATTATTTGGACTGCCCTTAATTAAATAAAGATCATCAGGAACAAAAACTACGACATTTAAAAGACCAACATATTCACTAATTTTATAAATATCCTGGTCATCTATTTTCGCACGTTTAAAATCACTCCCAAGAATCATTTCTAAACTACGGAGCTTATTATTGGAAGTGACTTCACCTTTTACTTTCGCAAATTCGCAATCAAACATAATCATCTGCTTATAGATCG
>ERZ507044.247-NODE-247-length-35587-cov-9.24246_pt1 | contig 35587 bp, 30 predicted proteins | sample MGYA00512870_ERZ507044 | MGnify/ENA metagenome assembly ERZ507044
TAGAACGTGAATTTAACCTTGAGTTGATTACGACTGCACCATCCGTAATCTATCATGTCAACAAGACAGATGGCTCAATGGTGGTCGTTGATAACCCAGCAGAATTTCCTGAACCAGTCACAATTGAAAACGTACAAGAACCTTACGTCAAAGCACAAATCATGGTGCCTAATGATTACGTCGGTGCTGTAATGGAATTGTCCCAACGCAAACGGGGAGACTTTGTCACGATGGATTACTTGGATGATTATCGTGTAAACGTCGTTTATGAGATCCCACTATCGGAAATCGTCTTTGATTTCTTTGATAAATTGAAATCCAGCACCAAAGGGTACGCATCACTGGATTATGAAATGTCTGGTTATCGAACTAGCAAGCTAGTGAAGATGGACATCTTGCTGAATACTGAAAAAGTTGATGCGTTAAGCTTTATCGTTCACCGTGACTTTGCTTATGAACGCGGTAAAGCCATCGTTGAAAAACTGAAAAAACTGATCCCACGACAACAATTTGAAGTACCGATCCAAGCAGCCATCGGACAAAAAATCGTTGCGCGTTCCGACATCAAAGCCTTGCGTAAAAACGTATTGGCGAAATGTTACGGCGGTGACGTTTCTCGAAAACGCAAACTCCTAGAGAAACAAAAAGAAGGGAAGAAGCGGATGAAACAAATCGGCTCCGTCGAAGTACCGCAAGAAGCCTTCATGGCCGTTCTGAAGATGGATGAGGACGAACCGAAGAAATAATCTGTTTTGACGAATGTCAGTAAGAGGAATAAAATGAAAGTACCTTCGAGAGAAGGTGCTTTTTTTAATAAAAGGAAAAATATAAAATGACCGAAGGGACATTCGTCGGTTGTTTAGTAGATAGTTTCAATCGATTGATGCGTGGCTTTTGATAGATTGAAGATCGGAGATGATTTGCGCATGAAGGCGTTGTATTTTAATGAATTCGGTGATTCAACTGTTTTAACATATGGGGATTTGCCGGATCCCATCATTCATGAAAATGAGCTATTGGTAGAGATGATGTATATTGGGTTGAATTATGCTGATATTTATCGGAGAAAGGGTAACTATCATATTGAATCCCGAGACCCTCTTATTAATGGCTATGAAGGGGTAGGGAGGATTGTTCAAAAAGGAAGATCTGTCTCCAAGTTTCAGCTAGGAGAAACGATTCTTTTTGTGGATGTTCCTTTTGCTAATGCAGAATTGGTGGCTGTCCCTGAGGAAAATGCTATCCGTATTCCATCAGGTATACCACCTAAATTAGCAGCCAGTATCGGTCTGCAAGGGTTGACAGCTGATTTTTTAGCTCATGATCTTGGCAATAATGTGAATCATAGTAAGGTCTTCGTCCATGGAATAAGTGGTGGCGTCGGACAAATTTTATCGCAACTATTAACCGCAGATGGCCTAGAAGTGTATGGCGTCACTTCTACGGAAGAAAAGCGACAACTGGCTTTAGACCAAGGAGCAAAACAAGTCTTTTTAAGAAATACAGAATGGCAAGATACCTACACTTCTTTCTTTGATACCGTTTATGATGGCATTGGGAATACATTAGCCGAAAGTGTCGACTTGCTCAAAAATAGAGGGAAGGTTGTCTTTTTTGGCATGGCCGGCGGAAATCCTCCAGCGATCGACTTTATTCCCTTGCTATCTAAATCAAAAAGTATTTTGACAGGGGATCTCTGGGATTACTTGACAAGTTTTCAAGAGCGGGAGAGAAGAAGCTCTCGATTGTTTGACTACTTTAGCAAGGATCAAATGAAAGTCAGTCAACCAACCATTTTTTCATTAGCTGACGGAAAAGCTGCCCATGATTATTTAGAATCTGGAAAAAGTATCGGTAAAATTCTGCTGCAACCATAAGAAGGTAAAAAACTAGATGTTTTTATTGCAAACGATACACCGAATGTTTGATGTTTCACTAAGGCATTTTTTTATATAATCGATAGTTCTCTTATGATACATCTTTAAGGATAAAAATAAATGTAAAATGAATAGAATATTGCAAAAAAATTATAGTTTCTATCTATTCAGTGAGAATAAGATAAAACTTTGTGATACACAGTACATTTAATTTGAAAATATTTAATTACAGCAGTAAGATAAATATAACAAATACTTAAGGAGTGATATCTATGACAAACTATGAAGAAAAGGAAGCAAAAGCATTGGTAAAGATTGCAGAGGTTCTTGATAAGTTAGATGAGAATTTAGCTGAATTAGACACACTAGATGCAGACGCAAAAAAACATAGTATGAAGAAATGGATCGTTGAGAAAAAAGCGATTCATGAAATCAAAAAGATCGCACACGAAGCCGGTAAGTATGAAAAGTACGATGAAAAAGCACTAAAAAAAGAAATTGATGAAGTTGAGAAGTATATGTAATTGAAGAATAATAAGAAATTGTCACCATTATTCAGCAATTGAAATCTCAATTGATAAAAGCCAGATTTCAATCGAAGATTTAGAATTGACAATGATCTCAATAAGCCCATGCTCTTATGAGTGTGGGCTTATTTGTGTCAGTCACAAGAAGTAACTCTCTGAGAATAGTTGCGTTAAAAAACATAGGCCAAAATTTACTAATTGAAGGAATATTTAAGAAGATGCCAAAATTATTTTTCTTATTTTTGAAACGGTCTCCGCAACAGAGTAATGGGAAATATCAATTTTTCTTGAACGCAATTCAGTATATTTTGGTAACCTATCCAGTGAACGCTGTAAATCAGATAGTGTTCGTTTCCCGGTGGTTATATCTCCTTCAAAGTTTTTCTGCAATTTTTCTGGCGAGGCAATTAATGAGAAGTGTTGCACGTCAATATCTTCCAATGCGATGCCGTTCAAGACTCGATCCACAATTTTTTGCTCATCCATAACCCAGCAAAAATAAATGACGTTGATCATAGAGTTATTGATAAAAGAGTTTAACAGAAAATGGATATTGTTGATCACCATATCCTTATTCTCTTCATTGACGATAAACGGATTCATCATCCAGCACCAATCCCCGTCAAGGTAAACAGACTGCTTTGTTTGTTTGGATAGTTCTTCAGTTATAGTTGATTTACCAATTCCCATCGTACCACTGATCAATATAAGCTTTTTCATCAGACTACCGCCAGCTTTCATATAAAAAGTATTTTTTTCTCAATCCAAAAACGTGTTTAGATTTTTAACTGTGATCCAACCATTCTCTTTCCACAGCCCAATCTCTTCAGAGCAAGCTACTTTTTCACTCGGTTCCTCATGCAAAAACAATTGGATTTTCTGTCCGTACAGTAGTTTTCGAGTCAAAGCAAAGGTTGCTTCCGCAAAGCCAGCTGCACCGATATAACCACAGATGCCATTTTTTTCTTTGTTATACAAATAAAAAATCTCGGCTTTTTCTATGTCTTTATAAAAGTCTACGAATAAGGTTGGAAACTGAGTAGAAAGATCGTCCGTGGCTTTTGGATAATTGATCACCTGATGACCATTTTCAGTAAGTGTATTCGTCAGTTCTTCAAAATCCTTTTGAAAAGCGATACTTCCAGAAATAATTATTTTTGACATGCTATGGCTCCTTGTCGTTGATTTACTTCATTATATCAGGATGAAAGTGCTAAGCGAGGGAAATTTTAGCTAACTTGTATCGCCAATCTAGTAATGGGAAGGACGAAATTATTGATTGAATTAAAGTAATCTGTCTATGAGAGACGTGTTTACTTAAAAGAAGACGATTAAAACCACAATACGAAAATAGTCTGTTTTTTTAATTTTTTCATCGATTTTCTCTATTTTTTTGGGGAAAGGTTTCGTTTATTCTATACTTGTAAACGATCTCAAAGTGTTTAAATGGGGATTATTAGAATGATTTTTAGAATGTGGTCCTATTTTTTCTAAGAGCGAATTGACTATCAAGTTATAGATAGAATATTAGTTATAGTACAGTAGTTGGATTTTCATTAGAGTTAAAATAATGAAAGAAAAAGATGAAACGGGTGATTACATGGAACCAACATTTTTCATTTCGAAAAATACTTCTGTCACGTCAAAACAGCTGGAAAATGAAGTGATTGGACATGCTTGCGAGATCTTGCAACGTGACATTTTAACCGTTGTGACAGACACGAGGAAGGCAAATAAAATTGAATTGGTTTTACTTGATGAAAAAAATGAAACGGATGCTTTTCATATACTTTTCGTATCGCCAGATAAAGTAAAAGTGTGTGCTGAAACACCGTTAGGATTAATGTATGGGGTTCTTGAAATCTCACATAAAATTTTAGATGTTCAACCTTTTTGGTATTTCATGGAGATTCCCCCAATAAAAAAACCGTTTATTGAATGGACAGATTTTGACTTAACATTGCCTGATTTTGCAACGGACTATCGGGGCTGGTTCGTCAATGATGAGTTGCTGCTGGATCAATGGGAAGATAATGGTTCGAATGAATATGTATGGGAACGTATTTATGAAACATTGTTACGATTAGGCGGAAATGTCATCATCCCTGGAACAGATAAGAACAGTGATAGACATCGTGAAAGTGCGCAAGCGATGGGGTTGATCTATACACATCATCATGCCGAGCCACTAGGCGCTGAGATGTTTGCTAGAAGGTATCCTGGTTTGAAGGCTTCATACGAGGAACATTTTGCGTTGTTTCAGAAATTATGGGAAAAAGCCTTACACGAGCAAAAAGGTACCAAGGTTATCTACACACTTGGTTTTCGCGGACAAGGGGATTGTCCTTTTTGGGCAGAAGATCTTGATCGACAGTGGTCAGCAGCGGAAAAAGCAGCAGTGATCAACGAAATCGTCCATCTGCAATATCATATGGTTAAAGAAGTCGATCCTCATGCAGTATGTTCAATGAACATTTATGGGGAGATGACGGAATTATTTAATCTTGGCTTACTTGAGCTTCCAGATGATGTGATTGAGATTTGGGCGGATAATGGTTATGGCAAAATGGTTTCTCGTAGACAAGGAAATCATGATCCACGCGATGAGGTGTTAACAAACACATCAAAACCAAATCAATCAAGAGGAATTTATTATCACGTTGCCTTTCATGATTTACAAGCATCTAATTTCTTGACGATCTTGCCTAATAGCCCAGAATTTGTTTCTAGAGAGTTAATGGCGGTTAGAGAAGTCAAGATGGATAAGTTTGTCTTAGTCAATACAGGCAACATAAAACCGCATATTTTGTTCTTACAAGAAATAGCGAATTTCTGGCGAGCAGATTATCAGTTACGAACCAATCAAGAGATAATTTCAGAGCATGTAACACAATACTATCAAAATCAGCAAGAAGAGATCCAAGCTGTCTATGAAGCTTACTTTGAAGCGGTTATTCGCTATGGAACACATGAGGATCAAACCGCTGGGGACGAGTTTGCCTGTTATTTGATTCGAAAAATTATTCAATCCTGGCTCAAGCAAGAAACAAAAATTCCGAGGATAGAATGGTTGACGGGTGATAATAAAATCAAGGAGCAAGTCACAGAAATTTTCTCTATGGTAAGAGAAAAGATAGCAGCCTGGGAGAATCTATTGCTGAGATGCCAGCAGATTATATTATCCCTTCAGGATAAACATGCGCAAAATGCCCGCTTTTTTAATGATATTTACCTCTCAGTAGCCGTTCAATGCAAAACATTAAAAGCACTGCTCCATTTGTTAGACGCTTATCAGATGCTTGATCGGGAAGAAATGGTCTTTGTATTTGTAAAAGTTTTCGATGCGTTAGAAGAAATCCATCAACTAATTCAAATACTGAAGGAAAATCCAAGTGATACATGGTATGATTTTTATGAAAATGATGGCTATACTAATCTAACATTGACAAAAGAGATGATCAAAAGTTTGTTGTCTTACATTCGTATCATTGGCGATGGTCCAGATCAAGATCAGTGGGAGAGAAAATATATTATGGATCCCACTGAATCAAGAGTTATGTTGCTTTCAAATACTAAAAAAGCGTTGACGGATGAAAAGCTAGCAAGAAAAATCAGAGTAAGTTTTAGAAAAGATCCTAATTAATATTAAAATGAGATGAAACGCCATTCAAAAGTAAGACTAAATATCTTACTTTTGAATGGCGTTTCATCTAGTATGCAGTTTTTATTAGAATTCACTAGGCGTGTCGTCCAATTCCAGCACCATATTATACCAAGCAACATTTGCATGTTGGGAATCTGACAGTCCTTCTAGTTGATAGCCATGCTTTTTGTAATATGGAATCAATGATTCTAAACAAGTTAAGGTGATTCCTTTTCTGTTTTGAAGACGACATTGTTCTTCGAGGACTGACAGTAGTTTACTGCCAATCTGACAGTTTCTATAATCAGGAGCGACAGCTAAGCTCAGAATACTTTGGTAGCCACCAAAAGGCTGATTAGGACAAGTACTTTCAAAGAGATCGTCAGAGAGATAACGTTTAGAAATAATGGGCCCTACAACGTAGCCGATCGGACAATTCTTTTCATTTATAGCAACAATAAAACTGTCACTTATTGTATGTATTCGATTCATCATCGCAGTTTTGGATGCTGCTTCATCAGCTGTAAATCCTGCATTTTCAATCTGCATGATTCGATCAATATCCTCTTCTTTTGGTGGTCTGAAGAAAACGTTCATTCAATCACTCCCATCTTTATTCAAAAATAGTTTATCACATAATGATATATGACGTTTATATTTGATAGCGATAAAAATTTAGAGACTTAAAATTCCTAGTACAGAATCGTTGTCACACTTTCAATCAAATGAAACAAAAATAAGAATTAGTAGTTGTTAACTGAATGGGTTCTTATAAAAAAAAGTCAAATTAATGATAATAAATCGCAATTCTTCATTTTATTCTAACAAAATGACAATTTTCTTAGGTGTTCATCACAAATCTATCACATTTCCAAGCTAAAGTTTGTTATTATCTGAAAATTTTCATCATTCAGATAAAAGCTTCTTCATTATGAGCAAATTTTTTATAGTTAGTTGATAGAAAACAGGACGAGCGTATGTGTTTTCGATCCAAGTTACACGTCAATGCGTCTAATTTCTATTTTTGCTGGTATGAAGAAGAGCGCAAAAAAAAATCCTTAAGTTACAGGGGACGAAATGGAGGATAACATGAAAAAAAGGAAAACAAGCTGGGCTCTCGTATTGTTAACAAGTCTGATGGTATTAGGTGCTTGTGGTAGTGGAGGCCAAGACCCAACAGATAGTTCGGGAGGGAATGTGTCAGGGGGAGCTAGTTCTGATCCTAATGTATTAGTGGTCGCATCAGGTGCGGATCCAGTGACATTAGATATCCATCAAACGAACGACCAAGCAACTACCAGGGTAGCAAGACAGATTTACGAAACACTGATCAAACAGACCAACGATCTTGAGTTAGTGCCAGGGTTAGCAACAGAGTGGGAAGAAATTGAAGAGAACCTTTATGAGTTTAAGTTGCGAGAAGATGTTGTCTTTCATAATGGGGAAGCGATGACAGCTTCTGATGTTGCCTACACCCTTCGACGGGCGGTTGACTCACCTTCGATCAGTCATATCATTGGTTCGATCGATCCTGATACGATCGAAGTGATCGATGACCATACGATCCATATCGGGACAAATGGTGCCTTCGGGCCTTTCTTGACTCATTTAGCACATCCTGCGGTTGGAATTTTGAGTGAGAAAGCTGTGGAAGAAGCTGGTGAAGATTATGGTATCAGCAGCGTTGTGGGAACGGGTCCCTTTGAATTTGTTGAATGGGCAACCGGTAGTCACGTGACGTTGGATCGATTTGACGATCACTGGGATGAGCCAGCGGGAATGGAAAGAATCGAGTTCCGGACAATTACAGATTCAAGTGTTCGTTTGATTGAACTAGAGTCAGGAACCGTCGATATTGTTTATGATATCGCTCCTTCTGATAATGAAAAGGTTGAAGAAAACGATGAATTGACTTTATTAGCGACAGAAAATTTAGGAACGGAATACTTAGGTTTCAACGTTCGAAATGATACACCATTGCAAGAAGTAGGGGTACGTCGCGCGATTGCTCATGCTATCGATGTCGAATCGATTATCCAAACGGTTCATATGGGGATCGGGACTCAAATGAGTGGACCGATCAACGAATTGGTTTTTGGATTTAATGAAAACTTGGAAGCTACTCCTTATGACGTTGAATTAGCAAAAGAACTATTAGCAGAAGCTGGTTATCCAGATGGCGGGTTTTCCCTTTCGTTGTACGTCGGTGATAACAATCAAGAACGAATCCGTGTCTCGCAGGTTGTTTCCGCTGCTTTAGAAGAATTAGGTATCACTGTTGAGGTCAACCAAATGGAGTGGGGAGCATTTTTAGATGCTGCAGCAGCTGGTGAACCAGATATGTTCTTACTAGGTTGGACAACGATCACAACAGATGCTGACTATGGATTGTATCCACTGTTCCATTCAAGTAGCTTTGGCGAAGCTGGAAATCGTACGTTCTATCATAATGAACGGGTAGATGAATTACTTGATGCAGCTCGTAGCACTTCTGACCAAGAGGAACGCTTGGCCTATTATCACGAGGCGCAAGAGATTATCAATGATGAGATGCCATGGGTTTACTTACAAACCAGAGAAAATGTTTCAGGTATCCGCAACTGGGTGCAAGGGTTCGAACATCATCCAACTGGAAGTTACTTCTTAGATACGGTGTCAAAAAACTAAATTGGATTGAGAGTATAAAATAAAGAGCCGCAATGGCTCTTTATTTTGAGGAGATGAATAGATGTTCCAATATATTGTAAAACGAATTCTGTGGTTGTTTCCTATCCTGCTAGGCGTCTCTTTTATTGTATTTACGATTATGTATCTATCACCTGGAGACCCTGTAACGATGGTGTTGGGGGAAGGAGCGACTCCTGAACAATATGAGGCCATGCGTGTGCAAATGGGGCTTGACCGTAGTTTTATCGAACAATTTTTTCATTATATAAAAAATGTTGTCGTCGAATTTGATCTTGGGAGATCGTATGTTTCTGGCCGGGTGGTCATGGATGAAATCCTAGTCCGTTTGCCCAACACAATCAAATTATCAGTATGGAGTGTGTTATTTGCCTCGCTGATTGGTATTCCACTGGGAGTGATCTCTGCTTCGAGACCTTATTCCAAGGTTGATAATTTCGTGATGTTTCTTTCACTAGTTGGGGTTTCTATGCCAACCTTTTGGCAGGCACTCCTTTTAATTATTCTTTTTACTTCTACCCTGGGCTGGTTGCCAGCATCTGGTTTTGATACTTGGCAGCAAATGATCATGCCAGTATTTGCATTGGCTTCCTCATCAATTGGCACGATCGCCCGGATCACAAGGTCGAGTATGATGGACGTTTTAGACCAAGATTATATTCGTACGGCAAAAGCCAAAGGAGTAAATGGTTCAAAGGTGACGTTCCATCATGCCTTAAGAAATGCCTTGATTCCCGTAGTGACAGTCATTGGTTTGCAGTTTGGGGCTTTATTAGGTGGGGCTGTATTGACCGAAACTGTTTTTAGTATCAATGGGATCGGGACATTGATGGTGAATGCGATCCGTACAAGAGACACAATGATCGTCCAAGGCGGCGTTTTATTTATTGCATTTATTTTTACGATGGTTAATCTATGTGTCGATATTCTCTATGCATATATCGATCCGCGAATTAAAACCTCATATGATTAAGGGAGGAACTCATGTTTTCTAGAAAAAAGGCCATAGCAAAAACGCAAGCACTTGCAGGCGTACCAGAAGGATCGAAACAAGAGATTTGGCTTTCCTTAAAAGCAAATCGCCGAGCAATGTTTGGGTTACTATTTATCACGTTACTGACGATTACTGCGATTTTTGCAGACTTTATAGCTCCCTATGGTATGCGGGAGCAAAATCTAGCCAATGCATTGCAATTTCCAAGTCGTTCTCATTGGTTTGGGACAGATGACTTGGGACGTGACGTATTGTCTCGTTTGATTTACGGCACGAGAATATCGCTGACTGTAGGCGTTTGTGCGGTGTTACTGGCACTCTTTTTTGGTGGCATCTTAGGTGTCTTATCCGGTTATTTCAGAGGGTGGATCGATACGCTGATTATGCGTTTTTGTGACATCTTACTATCCATCCCTTCTATTTTATTGGCAATCGCCATCGTGGCTTCTTTGGGATCCAGCCTGCCGAACATGATCTTGGCGATCGGGTTGGCGAATATCCCCATTTTTGCTCGTATTATTCGGGCAAGTGTGATGGCGGTCAAAGAGAAGCAATTTATTGAAGCTGGAAAAGCGCTGGGCGCAAATAATGGATTGCTGATTTTCAAACACATCTTGCCAAATATCCTTTCACCAGTCATCGTGCATTCATCAATGGGCGTTGCCACAGCAATTTTATCTGCTGTTGGCTTAGGATTTATTGGCTTAGGTATGGAGGCTTCCGTTGCGGAATGGGGAACGATGTTAAATTTTGGACGAGGCTATATCCGAACACATCCCTATCTGACGATTTATCCAGGGATCGCGATCATGTTGACCATTTTATCCTTCAATTTGATCGGTGACGGAATCCGAGATGCCATCGATCCGAAGATGAGAGAGAGGTAAGCAGTTATGGACACGATCATGCGCGTCAAGAATCTACAAAAGTATTTTCCTGTGAAGAAGAAAAACTTTTTTGGGGTGGGAAAAGACTATGTGAAAGCAAATAAAGATCTTACGATCGATATATATGAAGGAGAAACATTAGGCATCGTCGGTGAAAGTGGCTGTGGAAAATCGACCTTTGGACGCACGATTATTCAGCTCCAACGACAAACCGGAGGCTCGACCCTTTATTATGGAGAGACGATCGAAGATTTCATGCCTCGTTACGTAAAAAAAGTCTATCAACAACTGCCACAAAAGATGAAACAGTTTACTGATTCTGTCAATGAGCTCCAGTCGATCGAATCAAAACTCGCTACTGATTCAGCTGCTGATGTAGAAGCAACAACGGAACGGTTGCGTCTAAAGAAAATCGCTTTTGAAAATGAATATGGCAATACCCTACGATTAGTCGGAGGCTTGATTTTGCATGATGATCTACAAAAGGTCAGTAAGCTTCTTTCGTCTCGTTACGAAGCTGCAGCAAAAGTTGCCGCTAGCAAGCGAGCGTTAACATTTAATCAGCAAAAACAAGCGATGAATGGGGCAGTGGATCAATCAGAGCTCATAAATTTGGAAAAAACGATCGCTGAACAACAAAATGACTTAGCAGCTATTGATAAGCAAGTCGCACAACTAAAAAAAGATGTCATGAACAAAAAAGAATTTTCATACTATGAAGAGCAGCTTGATTCTGGCATCGATCTAGCTGCTTTGACTCAAAAGGAATCAAGAGTTTTACGAAAAGACCTGCAAATTATCTTTCAGGACCCTTACTCCTCACTAGATCCACGGTTAACAGTGGGTGATATTATTGGAGAAGGTTTGTTGATACACAAATTTTTTGCTAGTAAAAAGGACCCAAACTATGAAACCTATATTCTTGATATCATGGAAAAATGTGGGTTAAGGAAAGAATTTATTCATCGCTATCCGCATCAATTTTCTGGTGGACAACGACAACGAATCGGGATTGCTCGTGCCTTAGCTTTAAAGCCCAAATTCATTGTTTGCGATGAAGCTGTTTCAGCGTTAGATGTTTCGATTCAGTCACAGATCATCAATTTGCTTCATGATTTGCGGGAAGAACTCAATTTGACTTACTTGTTTATCACACATGATCTTGGAGTCGTAAAATTTATTTCTGATCGGATCGGTGTGATGTATTTTGGACATCTTGTAGAATTAGCTTCAGCTGAGACGATTTTTTCTAACCCGATCCATCCGTACACACGGCAATTATTAAATGCCATTCCAACGCTAGACGAAGAGTATCGACCATGGCCTCTTGATGAAACCCATCCTGATTTGGCATTCAACTATTCAAAAGAAACCGATGCTGATCCAGATTGGGTAGAAGTCGAGCCGAATCATTTTGTGAAGTGTACGCGAAAATAGTTTTTTTAGAAGATAGGAATTGAAACATGGTTGATGAGTCAATCACTCGAACTATAAGCATGATACGATTGGTTTAATGGGAAAAAATCAAAAGGAGGTCCAGATGGATTTACTAGAAGTTGATAATCTTCATACGTATTTTGATACGAAACGGGGCACTGTCAAAGCTGTCAAAGGCGTTACTTTTTCATTAAAAAGAGGGAAGACATTAGGAATCGTTGGAGAAAGTGGGAGTGGCAAAAGTCAAACAGCCATGTCGATCCTTCAACTTTTTCAGCGAAATCAGTATATAGCGGAAGGGCAGATCCGTTTTGATGGAAAAAATATCCTCGAATTAAGCAAAAAAGAGCTTTTAAAAATTCGTGGAAATGATATTTCAATGATCTTTCAAGAGCCTATGACAAGTTTGAATCCGGTATTTACAATCAAAGCACAACTGACAGAGGCCTTGAAACTTCATCAGCACGTTGACAATAAGACGGCGACTTTACGGGCATATGAGCTGTTAGAAGCTGTCAAGATCACAGATCCTAAACGAGTAGCCAAGCAATATCCTCATCAGTTATCTGGAGGAATGAGTCAGCGGGTAATGATCGCAATGGCATTAGCCTGCAATCCGAAGCTATTGATTGCCGATGAACCGACTACCGCACTCGATGTGATCATCCAAGCAGAAATCCTTAAGTTAATGAATGAATTAAAAGACAAGCTGGATACAAGTATTTTGTTTATTACCCATGATTTGGGTGTCATTAGTAAAATGGCCGATGATGTGATCGTGATGCATGGGGGAAAAATCGTCGAGAGTGCCCCAATCAATGAGATATTCAAAAATGCTTACCATCCGTACACAAGGCGCTTACTTGCTGCGTTTTTAAGAACCGACATTCGAAACAAAAAAACAGCGCCTGATGATTTTTACAGTAAGGAAAACAATGTCTTTGATTTCACCACATTTAAAACAGAAGAAACAGCGGACCCGGATTGGGTTCAGGTAGGAACAAATCATTTTGTCGCTGCCAGTTTGAGAAAAATCGATAACTAAATGAAGAAGTCGTAAAACAAAATGAATTAACTGCTTATCTCGGCTCTTCAGTATATATGCTTGAAAGAGAATGATATAACTGAAAATTTAGATCTCTTCGACATTTAGTGTTGGTAGAGAAAGACACAACTGAAAATTTAGTCAAAACCAGTTAGGCATAGTGCTTAACTGGTTTTAACGTCGATACTAAAAAAGCTTTGAACGAAGTAAAATCTTGCTCGAAAATAAAACAGGAAATAATATCATGCGTATAGTAAATTTATCTCTTAAAAGTTTGCAAAATTGAGTTCAACAAGAGAATATCTGTTTTAAATCATATTTCAACACTAGAAAATATCTATTAAATAATTGCATTTCGGATATGTTTACCCAAGAGGCAAAATCAGAATCCGTATTCTGATTAAACTCTCAAAGATTCTACTCAATTACAGTCTTTTCAACGATCTCAAATACTAGGTGCTGCTGGAGTATATTTATGTTCTATTACAAGTATCGAATGAGAAATAGTATTGACTAGAATCATACAGTGAGGCACATTTTGCTCATTGAGCTTTTATTAAGTTAGAAGGTAGTTTATTCAAAAGGCAGGCCTGTCTTTTTTACCTTCTCAATAACTTTTAGGACTTCTGCATGGGAAGAATCATTTTTGAAAAAATAGAATAGGTTGCTTTAGTGGTAACTTGACTTTATGTTTTATTAAAAATGCAGCTTTCTTCTTGTACCAGGAGTATTGCCATATGTTTCTTTAAATTTTTGGTAAAAGAAATTAATATTCTCAAAGCCGACTTGCTGCGAAATATCAACGATATCCATGTCGGTTGAAAGTAAAAAACGATCTGCTGCCAAGATACGTTGATTGATTACAAGTTTTTTGTAAGAATAGCCGGTATGTTTTTTTAAAAGATTGGAGAGATAATTGGGATTAAGGTTGAATTGTTCCGATAATTCTGTCAAAGTCAAATTTGCGTAATTTTTCTCGATGTATTTCAAAATTGGAACAATCGGGCTCTTTCGATATTGATCGGAACGATCCGTATAAGAATCTTGATAGATATTCACAAGATCCGAAATGATCAAACTCAACAATCCTTCACAAATGTCGGTATATGCTGTGGAACGATCAAACCATTCGCATAACAACTCTTTAAAAAAGAACTGTAGACGTGTCCTTGTTTCTGAAGCAAAATGAATAAATCGATCATGTTTCATTCCATGAGTGATGGCTTCAATAAAGAATGAAGTCAAAACGCTGTCCGAGGAAAAACGGTTGAAGAAATTTGCAGTTAAATAGTACTTGGGAATAATCAAATTAATGAGAATATCATCTTCGCCAAGCGGTTCAATCTTGTGAACAGTATTTGCATCCATCAGCAAAATTTGCCCTTCATACAGAAAATGTGGTTCATTGTTAATGATCTGCTGACATTTTCCAGCATACATATAGTTAAATTCAATCCAATCATGACAGTGAATAGGGTAATTCTGAAAACGAGAATGTCGCTTTATAAAAAACGGCTGATCTTTAGTAATCATCTGTGAATCTGTCAGTTCCATACAAAGAACTTCTTGATCGTTAACAACTACTTTTTTAAAATCTGAATAGTCGGGTTTTAAATTGCCATCACGGTAAGCTTCTTCATGAGAAGAAACTTCACGGATCAAGTTGTCTAGCGCTAAATGGTCCATCGTTTTACTCCTTTTTTTCGATTTTAACAATCCGTTATCGAGTAGTCAAATCTGTGTTTTTGTTAAAAAGAAAGCGTTTATTGATATTCGCGTCAGTAGAATAATTTGCTATATTGAAATCAAGTTGAAATTGAAGGCGCTATCAAATCAACAATAAATGATTGGAAGGAAATATTATGAAAGAAAAAATCACAGGTTATTTCGATAAATTAAGTCCTTTTTTTGACAAATTAGGCAACAATGCTTATTTAAAATCGATCTCCGGTGCGATGATGGGGACACTAGGTCCTATTTTGATCGGCTCGATCGCTGTTTTACTTCTAGTATTACCTAATAGTCTTCCAGCACTTTCATTTTTAGCTGGTTTCGCAAATGTTTTTAGCAAACTAAATCAAATAACTATTGGCTCGATGGCTGTTTATGTCGTGGTATTAATGGCTTATCATTTAGTGAAAAATCTACGTCCGTCAGAAGATGGTATTTCCGCTGCTATTATCGCATTGCTTAGTTTCTTTATCATTACCCCTCTAGGTACAACGACGGACGAAGTCAGCGCGATTCCAGCTACTTGGCTAAGTGCACAAGGAGTATTTTCCGCAATGATCGTTGGTTTGGTAAGTGGAAGAGTATATATTTGGCTGAAAGACAAAGGTTGGACGATCAAAATGCCAGCAGGTGTACCTCCTATGGTAACAAAAGTATTTGAATCAATTTTGCCTACGGTTCTTATCAGTGTGCTCTTCATTGTATTAAATTCACTCTTTGAAGCAACCAGCTTCGGCAATATGCATCAGTTTGTTTACAGTATCATACAAGAACCGCTTCAAGGGATCGGAGGATCAATCAGTGCAGTCATTCTGATCTCACTGATTCAACAGGTTTTGTGGTTTTTCGGTATTCATGGAACAAATGTCGTTATGCCGATCGTTCAAGCCCTGTGGATGGCAATGGACGTCGAGAACTTAAACGCTGTTGCGGCAGGCCAAACACCGCCAAACATTACTGGCTATGCATTCTTTATGATCATAACTTGGAGCGGTATGGGCTTAGGATTAGCATTATTAATGCTGCGAGCGAAAAGCAAGCAGTATCGAGAAACAGGGAAAGTCGCAATTGTTCCAGCTCTTTTCGGAATCACTGAACCATTGATTTTTGGTACGCCTTTGGTATTAAACTTTAAATTAGCGGTACCATTCATTACCAATAATAGCATTGCTTTAATTTTAGCTTATGTTTTAACACGTTTTGGATTTGTCGCTCGTTTTACTGGTGTTACTGCCATTTTCGGTTTACCAATTGGGTTCCATGCAGCTGTTCAAGGGAAACTATCGATTATCATTCTACAGCTGTTCATTCAACTGATTTTGTCACCGATATTATGGTATCCGTGGTTTAAAAAGCTGGATAAAGAAACCTATCAATTGGAACAAGCCGCATTGAAGGAGAAAGTGTAAACTCGATGAAGAAAGCGGCTAGTGTCGCTTTCTTCTTTTTACATGTGGCACTAAAAGAGAAAAGAGGAGCACAATGAAGTATACCAATCCGATTATCAAAGGATTTCATCCTGATCCGAGTATCTGTTTCGATGGGAAATCCTACTATATAGTCTGTTCAAGTTTTGAATTTTTTCCTTGTCTGCCGATTTTTGAAAGCCAGGATCTGCTCAATTGGCATTTTAAGCAGTATGCGATTGATTGTCCGGATCATATCAATCTGAAAGAAATCAGCAACTCGATGGGCCTTTTTGCCCCAACGATCCGCTTCTTTGAGGAAACATATTTTCTAGTATGTACAAATGTCACCCAAGGGAATTTCATCTGCCATACGAAAAACCTTGACCATGGTTGGTCTGATCCAATCTGGATCGATTGTCCTTTTGGGATCGATCCCTCAATTTCATTTATTGATGGCCGATTTTTCTTCCAACTTGCTGCATCAATGAAAGGGAAAAACAGCATTCTACAATTTGAAATCGATCCTTACAGCGGGAAAATGCTGACAGATCCGGTAGAAATCAGCCAAGGTTGCGGTGGACGCGACGCAGAAGCACCGCATCTATTCAAGAAAGACGAATGGTACTATCTTGTATTGGCAGAAGGTGGCACAAGAGAAGGCCATATGGTAACGATTCAAAGAAGCAAATCAATCAATGGTCCGTATGAAGGAGCTAATACGAATCCTATCCTCTCTAATAGAGATATCAAATCGAGGCTTCAAGCCGTAGGGCACGCAGATTTCTTTCAAGACAAAAAAGGTTCTTGGTGGCTGACAGCTCTTGCGACTAGGCCCAACCGTCATTTCACCCTGCTTGGTCGTGAAACGATTTTATTACCTGTAGAGTGGATAGATGGTTGGCCAGTTGTCAATCAGACAGGGAATGCATCGGTTGAAGTTGAAACAGATCGTTTTTCAAAAAGCGTTAAGCAGCGGAATGAACTAGTACCTTTTCTCTGCAAGAAGTTGCAGAGTGTACGTTTGCCAATTGATTATACGTATGATACTGATTTGATCATTGATAACTTACCGACTCGTTTAGGAACTTCTAAGGACGAGCCCATTGCCTTTTTGTCCTTATGTCAAGCTGATACTACCTGCTGCTTTGAAACCACTTTGATGGTCGACGAATGTCAGGAGGGGACTTTTGGTATAGCAATCTACAAGGATGACTTGCATTTTTGCCAATTTGGATTGCGAAAAACAAAACACCAAACAGAACTTTTTGGCAGGAAAAACATCTTTGATTTACTTCTGTATCGATCCAATAATTTAAAAGATAGAGAGCGGTTGACTCTGAAATTGTCTGGAGACAGCAACAGCTACCATCTGCTGATTTTAGATGAAACGAATACAGTAGTGTTCAAAGATCAAATCGCTGTACGTCATTTTACAAATGAATGTTCTGACTCAAAATTTACCGGTGTCCAGTTAGGAGTCTTTGCAGAAGCAGCTACAGGAAAGACTCGATTCATCACACCAGAACTAAGATATCAATAGAAAAAACTATGCGAGGAGTAATAATATGAAAAATCAAACACTGGTACAATTAGTCAACCAACTGACCTTAGACGAAAAAATCGGCCAATTGGTGCAGTTATCTGGAGAATTCTTTCACGGAAGCGATTTGTCTTTGGGTCCTCAGCAAAAACTTGGCATCGAACAACAAACCATCGATGTTGTCGGTTCGGTATTGAACGTCACAGGTGCCCAAGTAACTCGAAAGATTCAAACAGACTACTTAAGAAAAAGTCGACACAAAATCCCACTATTGTTCATGGCAGATATCATCTATGGATACCGAACAGTCTTTCCGATCCCTCTGGGATTGGGAGCAACATGGAATCCAGCATTGATTCAAAGCGCCTATCAAGCCGCAGCACAAGAAGCAAGAGCGGCTGGTGCACACGTAACATATGCACCAATGGTCGACTTAGTACGCGATGCTCGATGGGGGCGATGCTTGGAGTCGACAGGAGAGGATCCGCTGCTAAATGCTGATTTTGCGAAAGCAATGGTAGAAGGCATTCAGCAAGAAAAAGGGGGAACACTGCTCGGAATCGCTGCCTGTGTTAAACATTTTGCTGCTTATGGTGCAGCAGAAGGAGGACGAGATTATAATACAGTTGATATGAGCGAACGCAAACTGCGTCAAGACTACTTAAGCGGCTATAAAGCGGCTGTCGAGGCAGGATGCAAACTAGTCATGACTTCTTTTAACACGTATGATGGTATTCCCGCTACTGCTAATCAATTTTTGATCAAACAAATTTTAAGAGAAGAATGGCAGTTTGATGGAGTCGTTATTTCGGATTATGCAGCTGTTCAAGAATTAATTCCTCATGGGATTGCTACGGATGATCGAGAAGCGGCCAAATTAGCGATCGAAGCAACAAATGACATCGATATGAAAACCCGATGTTATGCGAAAGAGCTTCGTCCGCTGCTGGAAAGTGGTGCGATCGATCAGCGGTTGATCGATGACGCTGTGTATCATGTCTTGAAACTTAAAAAGGATTTAGGGCTGTTTGAAGATCCCTTCCGTGGCAGTTCAGAAGAAGCAGAAGCTCAAATACTCTTATCCGAAGAGAACCGGAAACTTGCACGAAAAGTTGCCTCCGAAGCGATCGTTTTATTGCAGAATAAGCAAGAGGTACTTCCTCTTACTCCAAAAAAAGAGAAAATATTACTCGTTGGTCCATATGGTGACAACCAAGCAATGATTGGTTTATGGGCAGTACACGGAAAAACAGAGGATGTCACAACATTAAAAACGGCGCTCCAAAATACAGTGTCGGAAAAATATGTTCATTACGAACCAGGTTGTCCGCTTTTAGAAGATGATTCTATACTTGGAGACTTTGGCTATACTGCCAGCGGCAATTCCTCATCAGCTGCACAGCAAGATCTTTGGCTGAAAGAAGCGTTGAAAGCTGGCACTGAGGCAGACATTATTCTTTTTGCTATGGGGGAACACAGTTTGCAAAGTGGGGAAGCTGGCAGTCGAACGGACCTTCATTTACCAGCTGTTCAAAGAGCTTTTATTAAAAAAATGACTGCTCTTGGTAAAAAAAATATCTTGATCAATTTCAGTGGTCGCCCACTGGTGTTAAAAGAAGAAACAAAACAAATGGATGCAATATTACAGGCATGGTTTCCTGGTACAGAAGGAGCACAAGCAATCGTTGACATACTTTTTGGGAAGGTCAATCCTTCTGGTCGTTTAAGTATGAGCTTCCCAGAAGATGTAGGGCAGCTGCCACTTTACTACAATCACTTCAATACTGGAAGACCATTGAACAGCAAGACACATACAGGACGTTTCGTTTCGAAGTATCTGGATTGCTCAAACGAGCCGCTCTTTCCATTTGGTTATGGGTTGAGTTTTGGGGAAGCATCATACCATTCGTTAAAATTGAGTGATTCAACCATGAATGAAACGTTGGAAGCTGAAATTACGATCCGCAACAATTCTGCTTACTCCAGATTGGAGACAGTCCAGCTTTATATCAGAGATCACGTTGGATCGGTAGTTAGGCCAGTGAAAGAATTAAAAAAATATAAAAAAATTTCGTTGTCTCCATACGAAGAAATAACCGTTTTGTTCACGATAACTAAAGAAGATCTTTTTTACTATCAAAAAGATCTGACTTTTGGCGTCGAACCTGGATTGTTTACTTTGTTTATTGGGAAAAATTCTGCAGAAGGTGAAGCAGCGACTTTCGAACTTCTATGAATATATGGTCATTTTCTGACACGAAACGCTTTCTGATCCTTTAACTACTTCTAACATTTCAAACAAGGTACTGTTTTCATTAGGTATTACCTTGTAAAAATATAGATCACGAGGAAAAATGAAAGATAAGACAGGGAAGAGTCGTAAAGCTACGCTTAATGTTTTAAGGCTTCTTATAATATGCTGATTCTGTGAGAAAGGGAAAGGAAACCCTAAAAATCTTTTTTTGACTTGCCTTAAAGTCCACTTCAAGAATTATACTGGAACTACCATTTTTGATGGGAAAAGAAAGGAGCAATTCAATGAACAAATGGACAAAAGGACTTTTTCTGACAATGCTTTTTCTAACAGGATGTAGCAGTGATTCAATGAATGACGAGCCAGACATTGGTACAACGGAAACAAGTACTAGTGACACCGTTACGCAACAAATGAGAGAAGCAAGGATTGATGGGGAGGCCGATATTTTGATCGCCTACTTCACAAGACCAGAAAATTTAGAGCATGAACCAGCAGTCGAAGCAGTTTCTGGAAGTAGTTTTAATGTGATCGATAACACTTTAGTAGGAGATATCCAAGTCATAGCAGAGATGATCGCTGAACAAACAGGAGGTGAGTTATTTTCGATTCAAGCAGAAGTAGGTTACCCTAACGTTTACGATGAACATACAGCTTTTGCCACTAGAGAGGTGGAAGAAGATGCCAGACCAACGTTGAAGGCTGACGTTGCCGAAATGACTGAAGTGGATGTTCTCTTCATCGGCTTTCCCGTTTGGTGGAACCGTGCCCCAAGAGCCGTTTTAACATTTCTTGAAACCTATGATCTTACGGATAAACAAATCATTCCTTTTGCAACCCATGGGGGAAGTGGACTGACCAATAGTCAAAACGAACTTCAAACGTTGTATCCAGCATATGACTTTTTTGAAGGCTTTGGAGCAAGAGCGGGAAGTGTTGAAGACGCTGAACCGAATCTGTTGAATTGGCTCGATGAACTAGGATATTAGCAAAATTCAAGTTTAGTAGCCGTTTCTCAATTGGCTACATGTTCATGATGTACCACAAATCGAAATAATCATAATATAATTATGGTAAACTAGTGCGGTTGATTTATGAATCATTTGGGATGAGTTGATGGATTAGAAGCAAAAGCTCCTACTTATTCCCGAGAATAGTCAGTTTTTCCGATTTATTCGTTCTAGGTTGACTACAATTTTGTTATTTCGGATAAGAAAGGTAGATCATGACCAAAGAAACGATGAAAAGAATCACACCAATAACCGACAATGGCAATACAGGACCATTCCACGGACGTTTATTCAGCAACGCACGCACTCTAAAGATGAATCCTGCAAGTCCGAGTAAAGCGATCGCTACACAAAATAAAAGAATTGATAAATTTAACATTGTATTCCTCCAAATCATTGTATGAGGACTCATACCAAGATACTCATATATCCTACGCCAAAAGCCGTAAAAAGCAAGCAGCTGACAAAACTGTTCGTTTAAGCGAACAGTTTTTACATGTTGTTGACGAAACTCTTTACAATTCTGCAATTTCCTACGCTTTTTTAGCTAGATTCGCTGGAACAGTAATTCTTTGTTATCATAAGAATTGAAAAGGAGACTGGAGAGGGAGGTTCCCTTTTGTTTCGAACACCTTGAATGCACAAGAAAAAATGAGGAGGAGATTTTGTGGAAATTCGGTTATTAAAATATTTCTACACGATTGCGGAGGAAGGGACGATTTCTCAAGCTGCAGAAGTGCTCCACATCACACAACCGACATTGAGTCGACAATTAAAAGAATTAGAAGACGAGTTAGGGACGGCACTATTCACTCGTGATAATCGTAAAATGGTTTTAACGGAAGCGGGGCGTTTTTTAAAAAGCCGTGCGGAAGAGATTTTGAGTTTGACAGACCAGACAATGCAAGCGTTTGAAGATCGTAAAAAACATTTATTTAGCGGTCACTTCACGATTGGCTGTGTGGAAGCAGATAATTCCGATACGCTTTCCTTGATGTTGGAAGAATTTATCAATGATTATCCTGATGTTCGCTTTCATATTCATAGTGGTACAGGAGATGACATCAGCGATCGTCTGGAAAAAGGCTTGTTGGATCTAGCGATCTTGATCGAACCGATTGAAATCGAGAAGTACGAAAAAATCGTTCTTCCACGAAAAGAAACATGGGGCTTTTTGACATCGGCTGATTCTTTTCTTGCGCATAAAGAAGAAATAACACCCGAAGACATCAAAGATGTGCCTTTATTGATCTCCAAGCGTCCAGAAGTACAGCAAATGTTCAGTCAATGGTCGAAGACACCAGTGGAAGAGTTGCCGATCGTGGGTACCTACAATTTAATATTCAATGTCTTTTCCTTAGTAGAAAACCATGTTGGTTCGGCACTGACTGTTAGTGGCGCTGTTGGTCAGCGAAGGAATGAGGCAATCAAGTTTCTGCCTTTAGTACCACAAATCGAGACCAGCTGTGTATTGGTTTGGAAAAAGAATCGTGTACTGTCTCCAGTCGTTATCGAGTTTATTCGACGATTTCGCGATTCCTTTCAATAATCTCAGTGTAAACATCAAAAGAAGCGGTGATATCCGCTTCTTTTTTGTATATCAAAACCAGCTATGCTTTGTAAGCATAAGGTCTTGTGTGAAAAAGCATTAGCCAATCCAACTCGATTGGCTTACCATTAAATCTATCAGGAAACAAAGAGTAGGAGATGACACAATTGCGGCAATACTTGTTTGTTCACGAGCTGGTGAAAATCTGATTGAGGGACAGCTCAAAATACTGGGCTTAGGAAATACGCAGATTCTAGCAGAGCAGCTGTCAGAGCAGCTGCAATGCCCCCTTTATACCCTTGCCCCTGTGGAACCTTATCCTGAAAGCTATCAGGTGATGGTCGAACAAGCACAAAAAGAAAAAGCTACTAATGATTTTCCTCGCTATCAAACAGTACCGTCTGCGTTTTTTAAAGAACGGATACTATTTGTTGGGTTTCCCAACTGGTGGGGGAGCTATCCGATGATCGTGGCGAGTTTTTTAAAAGACCATCATTTCGATGGGAAGATTATTTTTCCCTTTTGTACTCATGAAGGCTCAGGATTCGGCAATAGCCTAGAAGACTTTAAAAAAACTTGTCCTGAAGCCATCATTTATCCTGGATTAGCCATCCGTGGTTCACGAGTGAATAAGGCGAATACTGCCATTCAAAATTGGGTGAGCCAGCAATTTATCACAATAGAAGAAGGAGTCGATCGATATGGTAAAGAAACAAACTGCAGGAAGAGATAATCTAGGGTCATTTGCGCCGAAATTTGCGCAATTAAATGATGATGTGTTATTTGGTGAAGTTTGGTCACGTGAGGCAGAATTGGCTCCTCATACGAGAAGCTTATTAACGATATCTGCCTTGATTTCGGGTGGGAATTTTGAACAATTGACTGCCCATCTGACGATTGGCAAGGAAAACGGGATCACAGCAGAAGAAATCGCTGAGGTGATCACTCATCTGGCTTTCTATGTTGGCTGGCCCAAAGCTTGGTCTGCTTTTAACATCGCCAAAACGGTTTATCAAGAAGAGCTAGCTGAATTGGAGGAAAAATAAATGTCAGAACTCGATGCAGTAAAAGAAGCAGGAATCTTTTCACTGGGCAACACAAATGACGCCTATGCACAATATTTTAGCGGTCAGAGTTACTTGAATCCTTTAGTAGCTGATCCAGCGATTCCAGTCAACGTTGGCAATGTGACCTTTGAACCAGGTTGCCGCAACAATTGGCATCGGCATATTGATGGTGGGTATCAATTGTTGTTGGTGACTTCAGGAGAAGGCTGGTACCAAGAAGCAGGCAAGAAACCGCAAAAACTTACTGTTGGGGATGTTGTAGTCATCAAGGAAGGGGTCAAACATTGGCATGGTGCAGCAAAAAATAGTTGGTTTGCCCATGTAGCGATTACTGCTGGTGCTTCAGAATGGTTAGAAGCAGTCAGTGATGAAGAATACGATCAATTGCCTGATGCATAAGCGATGACAAGTCAGCCGTACTGGAAGGCGTGTAACAAAACTTATGAGGTCTCACCTGACTGGTACAGCCAGTAGTGTGGCGAGTCAAAAGAGATCGAAGTGATCAATGTGAATGAATGTACGGTCGAGCCGATGATTCAACCTTTGTAAATAGGAAAGAAAAAAGAAGCGTCCACTTGCACAGCTAACGTGCGAATGGACGCTTCTTTTTGTTTAGCCAAGATAAAATTCAATCAACGTTTTTGCAATTAGTTTTGTCATGGGATGACCTTTAGTAAAGCTTGATGCTAAATAGATCGTCCTTGATAAGGGGAAATCTGCTAGTTCACGTAAAACGAAAGGTGCCTCATCTTCATAGCCCCAAGTAATTTTAGGAAAGAACGTGATTCCTAGTCCTTGATTGATAAGGGAGCGCAACGTCGCCGGATCGTCCGTCGTTGAACCGATAGCCAAACTGATTTTTTTTGCTTCAAAAGCTTCGTCGATGGTTCTACGCAGCGGGCTGTTTTCAACCAGCATCAGCAAAGGCACGTGTTGGATATCGGCAACTTGCAAGTCTTTTTTTTCTGCCAAGGGATGCTTTTTGGGGATTGCCAGTAAGATGGGTTCCGTGAATATTGGCAGATTGGTCAAGCCGTTCTTTGGCTCAGAGGTAATGTAGAAGGCTTGTTCTTTGTTGGTCTCCTTACTGCCGTGCTGCTTGATCGAAAGTTGGATCTCAGGGTGCTTTTCAACGAATGTCGCCACCAAGTTGGGCAAGGAAACAGAAGCGACTTCAGAGTAAATCGTCACTGCAGGGACCATTTCTCCATTTAAGGCTTGGATCGCACTCATTCCTTCGTCGAAACGTGCTAACGTCTCAACGACATAGGGATAAAATTCTTCAGCATACATCGTCAACTCGATATGCCGACCGGCATGATAGAACAAAGGAACGCCTAGTTCACTTTCTAGGTGTTTCATGGCACGGCTCAAGGCAGGTTGTGAGATGTATAATTCTTGTGCAGATTGGGTAATATTTTTCGATTCGGCTACTTTTTTAAAGTAGCGTAAATGATCAAGGTTCATCAGATACTCCTCTTTCCATACCTTTTGGTTATGGATATTCACGAAACTGGTATTTTTTATTATAACAAACTTCCGTTATTATGACACAGGAAAGAGAAATTGTTTAGGAGGTGTTTCATGAGTACAGGTTTCTTATACCCAGGACAAGGCAGTCAGACCAGCAAGATGCTTGAGGACGTGCCTGCCAGTTATTTCCATCGGCTAGAACAGGCGACAGGCTTTGATTTACACCCTGTATCGGGGGATCTCAAACAAGATACCGTCTCTATTCAGTTGGCGCTTTTAGTAAAAGCGGCTTTTTACACTGACCAGATGAAAGCATCTGGTGTGCAACCTCAGCTTGTGGCGGGGCATTCGATTGGCGCTTTTTCCGCTGCGTTAGCTTGTGAAAGCTTGAGTTTCGAAAATGCCGCTAGCTTGGTCTATCATCGGGCGACATTGATGAAAGAAGCCTATCCGACTGATTATGCCATGGGGGTACTAGTTGGTGTAACGAGAAGTGAAGCAGAAGCGCTCGTAGCAAAAACATTTGATCCTGCTGCTCCCGTCTATTTATCAAATGAAAATTGCCCCATGCAGCATACGATCTCTGGTCATATCAAAGGCTTGCGCAAGACGCTAGCTCAAGCGAAAGATTATCATGCGCAAACCGCCAAACTTTTAGCAGTGCCTGTCCCGTCCCATTGTGTGTTGATGGCAGAACCCGTGAAACAGTTTGCGCCATTTATGAACACGGTATTCCTTGATGTGCCTATCTGTCCGTACCTCAAAAATACGGATGGTCGGATGACCATGAACCCTGAAGAGATCCGTCGAGATTTGCTGCAAAATATTGCTTATCCGGTGCAGTGGAACAAGATCATGGATGTTGCCTACGAAGCAGGACTTGATTTGGCTCTTGAATTTCCTCCTGGCAATACCCTAACAAAACTGATCCAAGCAAAATTTGGTGAAAACAATGCGATCCGTGTGATCAATTTGGATCAACATGGCTTGGATGATGCTTTATTCCTATATCAAAAATGGAGATGAATAGAATGGAAAAACCTGCAAGAAACTGGGCAAGTAAACGTGAAAAGAAGGCCCAAACCATGAAAAAAATCGAGCATCTTCTCGATGGAAAATATGTCCCAACGGAAGCGATCATTGAAGTCTTAGAACAGTTGATCCGTCCGGGAGACAAAGTGGTCCTTGAAGGCGACAATCAAAAACAAGCAAGCTTCCTATCAAAAAGCTTAGAACAAGTCGATGCTCAAAAAGTCAATAATTTGCATATGATCATGTCGAGTATCTCCCGTCCAGAACATTTGACGATATTTGAAAAAGGCATTGCAGCGAAAATCGATTTTTCTTATGCAGGCGCACAAAGTACGCGCGTTGCCCAAATGATTGAAGACAAAACCATGAAATTAGGGGACATTCATACGTATTTGGAATTATATGGTCGCTTATTTATTGACTTGATTCCGAATGTGGTCCTTGTGGCGGCGGACAAAGCCGATCGCCAAGGAAATCTTTATACAGGTTACAATACGGAAGAAACGCCAACGATCGTCGAAGCAGCAGCCTTTAAAGATGGGATTGTGATCGTTCAAGTTAATGAAGTGGTCGATCGTTTGCCGCGGGTCGACATTCCCAGCGATTGGATCGATGTCGTCGTGGTAGCAGACCAACCGTATCAATTAGAAGCCCTCTTTACGAGAGATCCGCAAAACATTACGGAATTACAAATTTTGATGGCGATGATGGCATTAAAAGGAATCTATGCAGAACATGAAGTACAATCGTTGAATCATGGGATCGGTTTTAACACCGCTGCGATCGAGTTACTTTTACCAACCTATGGAGAAACGCTTGGAATCAAAGGGAAAGTAGCGAAAAACTGGGTCTTGAATCCTCATCCAACGATGATTCCAGCTATCGAATCTGGTTGGGTCGAAAGCATCCACAGTTTTGGTGGGGAAGTTGGTATGGAAAAATATATTGCCGCTCGACCCGATGTATTCTTTGTCGGAAAAGACGGCACGATGCGCAGCAATCGAGCATTATCACAAACTGCAGGTCAATATGCCATCGATATGTTTATCGGTTCGACCTTACAACTAGATTATCAAGGAAATTCTTCTACAGTGACGAAAGGCCGCCTATCTGGGTTTGGTGGTGCACCAAATATGGGGCATAATCCGGGGGGGCGTCGGCATTCGACTCCAGCTTGGCAATCCTTGCGGGATGAAACAGATCCTTTAGCAAAAGGACAAAAATTAGTCGTTCAAATGGTTGAAACGTATGGGTCCAATAAAAAACCTGTTTTTGTAGAAACGTTAGATGCGTTGGCTGTCCAAAAGCAAGCTGGTTTAGCCAATGCCCCAATTATGATCTATAGCGAAGATACGACGCATATCGTGACAGAAGAAGGCATCGCTTATCTTTATAAAGCAAACTCAAAAGAGGAAAAACAAGCAGCCATCGCAGCCATCGGTGGTGTAACTCCACTAGGAATGACCAGCACAAAAGCTTCTCTGGATGCCCTTCGCAAAGCGGGGATCGTGAAATTACCAGAAGACTTAGGGATCAAACGCAGTGATGCCAAACGATCATTGCTAGCAGCTCAAACCGTTGATGATTTGATCGAATGGTCCGATGGGTTGTACGAACCGCCAATGAAATTCAGAACGTGGTCTTAATAAGAGCAAGAGGAGAGAAGAAGAGATGGAAAAATTAGCTTATACGTATCAAACAACGAAACCAGTCACCAAAAAAGTCCATGTTGGCGTGGTGGGTTCTGGTGACTTGGAAATTCTGCTTTTTCCAACAGACAAACAAGAAACAACCGTTTCAGTTTGTACAGGAAGTGACGGCTTTGGCGATGTGTGGCAAAATGTCTTGACGCGTTTTTTTGAGCGCTATCCAATCAGTGCGCAAATAGTGATCAACGACTTTGGCGCCACTCCCGGTGTGGTTTACCTACGATTAACCCAAGCAATGGAGGAACTAGCAGATGAAGAATAGTTTTGTAGAATTAAATGCTCGAGAACGGGTGCACGCCTTATTGGATGCCAAGAGCGGTCGTGAATTGATTGATCCATTCGACCAAATGATCGCACCCAATCTGGTGGCTCAAGACATCGTGCCACAAAGCGATGATGGAATCGTTGTTTGCCGTGGAACGATTTCTGGAGAAAACGTGGTCGTGATCGCTATGGAAGGAAAATTCCAAGGTGGCGGTATCGGTGAAGTTTCTGGTGCTAAAATCATCGCTGCATTGACGCATGTGTTGGAAGAAAACCAAAAGAACAATCCGATCACACCGATCATCATCCTCGATACTGGTGGGGTACGCCTCCAAGAAGCGAATTACGGCTTATTGTCGATCGCAGAAATCGGCAATTTGATCGTTGCAATAAAATCGTATGTGCCAGTGATTGGTTTAGTGCCAGGTCGGGTGGGTTCTTTTGGCGGTATGTCGATTACCTCAGCACTTATGAGCTACTTAATAGCGACGAAGAAAGCCCGTATCGGTTTGAACGGTCCTGAAGTCATCGAGCAAGAAGCTGGCGTGAGAGAATTTGATTCCAGTGATAAAGATTTGATTTGGAATACCATTGGCGCCAAACAACGTTTGGAAGCACAAATGATCGATGAACTAGTGACTGACAGTGTCGAATCGATCCAAGAAGCTGTGATTGCGGCGATGGTTGAAAAGAAAGACAGTCATCGCAGCGAAAAAAGTGGTTTTTATCTTTCTCTTTTAAACGAACTTGATCTATCAAAGCCGCTGACTATCGAGGCATTCAATAAGGCTATTGCAACGCATAAAGCAACTGAAGTGGCACCTATTACTGTAACAGAAGGCCAAGAAGCTGCTGCTGACAGTATCGGTTATCATTGGTTTTCAGCATTGACGAATCTGCAGTTCCCAACCTCAACTAGTGCAACAGTCTATGCAGCTGCATCTGACCTTTTTACTGAAGAAGTCGTTGTTACAGCAATCGTGCCAAACCCAAATAATCCGATGTATCGGGTACGCAATGGAGAAGTTGGTTTAGTCGAAGGGTACGAGATGGGCCATCTGTTAGAAACTGTTTATCACGAAGACAAAGATAAAGCAATCAAACGGCCAATCGTTGCGGTCATCGATGTCCCTAGCCAAGCGTATGGCTATAATGAAGAATTGATTGGTATTCATGCAGCTTTAGCAAATAGTGCGGCAGCTTATGCCAAACTACGCCAAGCGGGTCATCCAGTGATCGGTTTTATCGCTGGTAATGCGATCTCTGGAGCTTTCTTAGCGCATGGCTTGCAATCAAGTCGTCTGATCGCATTAAATAGTGAAAAGATCACTGTTCAAGCAATGTCAAAAGAAAGTGCAAGTCGAGTCACCAAACGGTCGATTGCAGCGATTGAAGCCGCGGCGGAAAAAGTACCAAGTATTGCTTATGATATCAAAAATTATACGAAACTTGGGGCAATCTTCACTTTCTTATCCTCCATTACGGATCAGTCTGTCACCTCTGAAAGCAAAGCGACTGTAATTGAAGCGATCAATGAGGCGATTGATGATGTGCGTAAAACGAATGACACGATGTTGACCAGTCGCTACACCAATCCGATCGCTAAAAAGAGCGGTCGGCTGGAAACGAATAACGTATTTGAAAAAATGAATGCAGAATGGAATGAGTAACGAATGAACCGTGCCCACGATATCGTTCAATTAGATAAAGAAGTTCTTGATATGATTGATATTCCCAAATGGTTTTCTGAAAAAGAACAGCTTTTTGCGACCGTCCGTCGTGGGAAACCCCGTAACCCCAGCTATTTACCAGTGGGGTTGCGCGGGGAAAAGCGGCAAGAACGGTTTGCCTTTGAGGCACCCTGCAACATGATCAAACGAACGATCCATCCTTGGGAATTGATCACTCGTGAGAGCTTTCGATTCAATGAAGTAGCCAATTATCCAGTTTACCGCAGCTATCAACAAGCACGGCTTTTATTGAAGCACTATTCTTGGGGAATCGGTGGCAGCTTGGGTTTTGAATTGGCTGCAAAACAGGCAGCAATCAAGCCGACCAGTGATTTAGATCTGTTGCTTTATGCCGACACGAAAGAAAAGCTGCCACTGGAACTATTGGAAAAGCAGGCAGCCTTTTTTCAACAGATCGATGTTCAAGTTATCACAAAACAAGGCGGGTTTGCCTTAAAGGAGTATTTGGAACATCCATCAAAAAAAATCTTAGTAAAAACAGACGAAGGGCCAAAACTCACCACTGAGATTTGGTAATTATTAGAAAAGTGAGCGAAAAACATGTTTGAGAACAACGATTTAAAAATCAACATCAGTGATTTCCAAAAAGTATTTGCCGTGACAGCAGTAATGATGCAAACGATTTTGACTTTTGCCTTATCCAATACCCAAGATGAAAAGACTGCAGCATTCATCGGTACCTTTTATGTCTTGGTGAAATTTACCGCACCCCTGTTTATTTTTGCTATTGTTTATAACATGGTTAAGACAAGTCAACATCTGTCTTATCTAGAATTTTTGAAAGAAAAGTTTTTTGAACTTGTCGTGCCATATGTGCTTTGGACGACGGCTTATTTATGGCTGTTTCCCGCTGTCCAACAAGGAAAACCTTATACTGACACAGCAACGTTTTTACTGAAATATGTGACGGGGGATGCGGCGCCACACTTGTGGTATACGATCATGATGCTGCAGATCCAATTGTTGATGCCGTTTTTTGTCTGGTTAGGCTACAAAGTGTTGACGAAGAAAAAAGCTGTTTGGCCAGTATTGATCGTCGCAACTGCTTTGTATGTCGCTTGGTATGTGTTTTACGATCGCCAAGTTTTTGAAGGACCGCATCATGAAAGCTGGTATTTATTGGATCGGTTTGTCTTTAGCTTTGTGATCTATGGGATCTATGGCGAGGCCGCTTTGATTTATCACGAAACCGTCTATCGCTTCCTATACAAGATTCGCTACGCTTTCTTGCCAGTGGGCTTAGCATTAGGGCTATTATCTGCCAATCATCTGCTACATTATGCAGGTGATCTTAGTTTCGCTCATGCACCGTATTTAAATACATTGCAAAGCTTATATAGCTTAGTATTGATTTTTGCAGTCTTTATGTTTGGATCAACCATGATCAAAAACAATGCCCCACAGTTAGGGACGTTTAAGTGGCTGTCTACTTATGCGTATCGAACCTATCTTGCCAATGTTTTTGTCTTTCAAGTCTTGTTGCTATGCTTCAAAGATTTGTTGCTGCAACTGCCAATGGGCATCATGATTATCGTCGCTTATTTGGCAACTGCCAGCTGTGGTTTTTTAACAAGCTATGTTTTGCATGTTTTATGGGTAACGATCAAAGGTCAAATCAAAAACTAGAGGAGGAGTTGGATGTTTGCATTAGCTGTAGAAGAAAATTGTCGACGACTCGCCCAATTGGTAGAAGAAGCCTTGATTGCAGAAGTGACATTGTCCCCAAAACCTGGGTTAGTGGATGCCATTGATTCAGGTGCCCATCACGATATGGATCAAGCACTCTTTCGGCGATCAGCTCGAGCATTGACGCCATACTTTGAAGAAATGGCCTTGGTGTCTTGGGGAAGCAGCATGTCTCAAGAGTTGCGGGAAGCAATCGCTGCAATCGGTCGGAAGGCAGAACAGGCGATGTTGGCAGCCACTGGTGGCATCAACACCCATAAAGGAGCCATCTGGGCATTAGGCTTGCTCATCAGCGCCGTCAGTAGCCAACTTAGTCGCAAACAGCGGATTTTTTTACCAGAAGTCTTTTCTGACATCCAGCTTCTCACTGCATTTCCTGATCGTGCGCTGATTCAACAAACAGAAAGTCATGGCAAAACTGTTCAAGCCAAATATGGACATCTCGGTGCGTATGGGGAAGCTGCTGCTGGGTTCCCTCATGTTCAAATCGCTCTAGCAGATTATTTTTCTCGGGATTGTTCCAATGAGACCAAAAAAAGGCTCCACATGCTGTTGGCGATCATCGCTACGCTGGACGATACGTGTATTTTATACCGCAGCAATCAAGAGGTACTGGCACTGGTTCAGCAACTCGCACAAAAAGCCAATCAGCAAGCGTTGCCGAACCCAGCATTTCATGCACTAGCAGCCTTCTGCCAGTCAGAAAATGTGTCTCCCGGCGGCAGTGCTGATCTGTTGGCTGCCAGCTTCTTTTTATTGTCCATCAACTCGGTTTTACCCGTAAACGAAGGAAAGACCGTTAACCAATAACTCTTTTCCTTAGAAGAAAGGCAACGATTCTTCTAAGGATTTTTTGTTTCATTTTTTCGCTCGATTAAGAAAAATAAAATCTCTTGCTATTTGCATAGTTTAATGATTAGATAATTCTTAGGCACTACTGAAATGCTTCGTTGCTCCATTGCAACGAATAAAGGAGTTACAGATGAAATACTATAATGCTTTTCTTCAAAATCTTGTGTTGCGGCGCTGGACTGTCCTGTTTATGCTTGCGGGCATTCTTTTTTTGTTTCGCAGTCTGATGACCATTCTTTTGCTGACCTTTATCTTTACGTATCTGATTTATCGGCTGGTTCTTTTGCTCCATCGAAAAAGCCATCTGCCCATCAAGCTTACGAGCATCCTGACCTACAGCTTGATTGTTTTTATTCTTTATTTAGTAGCAACAAATTATGTACCCATCATCATCAAACAATCCGTCCAATTAGTCAATTCCGTTGCTGATTTCTACCAACGGACAGACTCCAATAATGAATTGATCGAATATGTCTTAAATTTATTGCAAACCAGTGAATATATTCAGAAATTACAAAGCGGCGTTTTAGTCGTGATCAATTATCTGTATAATTTCGGTGAACTGGCATTGACGGTGCTGATCTCATTTCTGCTTAGTTTCTTCTTTATGATCGATAACAAAAAGACCGTTGCGTTTTCTCAGCTGTTTTTGCAAGGGCGAGGGGCGTGGTTCTTTGAAGATGTTTACTATTTAGGAGCTAAGTTTACGCGGGCTTTCGGAAATGTGATTGAGACGCAGTTGGTGATCGCCTTAGTTAATACAGCAATCACTGTCTTCGCCTTAGCGGTGATGGGCTTTCCGCAACTATTGAGTTTGGCGTTGATGATTTTCTTTCTCAGCTTGATTCCTGTTGCTGGTGTGATCATCTCGTGTATTCCATTAACGTTTATTGCCTATTCTATCGGCGGATTTAATGATGTGATCTACATTTTACTGATCATTGTGTTTGTTCATGCGTTGGAATCCTATATCTTAAATCCCCGCTTGATGGCCAATAAAACAGAGATCCCGATGTTTTACACGTTTATTCTCCTGTATCTTAGCGAACATCTCTTTGGCTTGTGGGGCTTGATCATCGGGATCCCATTGTTCACTTTCTTTTTAGATTTAATGAATGTGAAAGAGATTCCGCGATTGCGTAAAAAAACCGATGACACCTTGCAGGACCAATAAAAATGATTGCTGTAAAGGATGCCAATTGATAGAAAAAACCATCTCTGCCGATGAAAGGCGAGATGGCTTTTTTATTTCGCAGCAATTTTTTTCGTAAAGGAGACAAAGCAGATTGCTGAAGAGGGGCTTTGAAACATCCCTGTTTCTGAATACTCTAACGAGTGATAAAAGTGAACCAGCTTAGGTTCTTGCAGGATCGTATTCAAATGTAACGTATCTGTTTGAACGAGCCTTTCAATCAGGGTCATTGCTTGTCTACCAATCCCGCGGTTCTCGTAGGAGGGAAGAAGGGCGATGGAAGATAGCTTCGTCGTATGTTCCTGCTCAACCGTCAGTTTTATAAAGCCCACGGTTTTCTGAGCGGTCATGATTAAATAATAAGTGGTATTCGACGCAGAAAACTTTGCGTTTAGCTTCTCGAAACTTTGTAAATAGGGAGAAGTTTCTTTGTCTTGATAACGGAGAAAGAGGGATTTGAAGGCCGCTTTTTGTATCAAGTAGATTGAAAGCAGATCGGAAAGCTTCGCTTCTTTAAGCTGAATGAGCATGCACACCTCCATAAAAAATCAGACATCATTTATTGAAAGACATTGATTCGGCTTAGCAGATCCTGATGGAAAAGCCATCGATTAGCAGTCTTTCATTGGCTCGTTTCTGTTTTGATCCTTCCCTCAACCACAGGTTCACAAACGAAGAGATCCGCAGGGGTTCGTGCCGTCGTTGTTTTATTGAAAAAGATCATTTATCGATGTCACTAAGTCGTCATAGGTTTGACCGGTAGCGATTGCATAAACGGAAAGCAAAAAGACGAGTGCTGCTGCCAGCACGTAAAAAATACGGAGGCGATAGCCGTCACCTGTCCGGCGATTTTTTACAAAAGTAAAAACCGTCACAGCTAGATAAGCGAAGGTCAATAAACAAATAAGATACGTTATAATTTCTGGAGTCATAAGCGTTTTCCTTTCTTTTTTTATTTGTATAAAAATATACTCAATAAATATAATATAACCATTTCGCTACCGTCAAAGAAAGCGCTCAATTTTTGATACAAAAAAACTGACCGAGTGGTAGCCACTGGTCAGTTCTATTCAAAAACGATGGGGCATGATCTTAATTGTCTTTTTTTTCCGCATCTAGCAAGCTTCTTAGTTCATCTGCTAAAGCGATACAGGCAATACTATCTGTTAAGGACATCAGGGGATTCTCGAGTTGTCCTTGTGCAAGAGCGGTGTGAACTGCTTGAATCTCTGAATGGAAATCATCGATCTCGTACCCAATATCATAGATCGTGTCTTTTTGGTCAATCGTTACGGTAAAAGAAGCGGGGCGATGGAAGTTTGGGACCGTGATTTTCCCTTTTGTTCCTTGTAATTCCGCCACCGTCTCTTTTGTTTGGTCAAATCCGGTCTCAATCACTGCAACAAAGTCTTCACTGACAAAGCGTGCTTCAACGTAGGTATCGACCCCAGTTTCATACAGGCTGTAATCGATCAATTCGGCAGTTAAATTTTCTGGTGAAAAATCTTGAATAAAGGCTAAGTTATAGATCCCCATATCCAGTAAAGCACCCCCTTGTTTTGGCAGATAATGATAAGAACTGCCTTCGACTGGTAAATGGCGGCGAAAAGTAGTCGTGACACTTGTTAGCTCACCGATATGACCACCATCCACAAGTTCTTTTAGTTTGCGATACGCTGGGGTGAAGCGTGGCTTCATAGCTTCCATAAAGAAGACTTCGTGTGCTTGAGCTTGTTTTTGTACATCGCGCATTTCTTGTGCAGTCAAGGTTGCTGGTTTTTCACATAATACAGCTTTTTTCGCTTGAAAGGCTTTGATGATCCATTCATAATGATACAAATGTGGCAAAGCAATATAAACGACATCGATAGTTGGATCATCTAATAGGTTTTGGTAGTCATCAAAGACGACGTCACAAGGAAATTTTGCTTGAAACGCTTGCGCTTTTTCCATCGTACGACAAGCAACCCCAT
>ERZ507044.266-NODE-266-length-32124-cov-10.5723_pt1 | contig 32124 bp, 29 predicted proteins | sample MGYA00512870_ERZ507044 | MGnify/ENA metagenome assembly ERZ507044
GTGAACGTAGCTCGTTGCCAGGTTCTCCGGTTCCCTTTCTCAGGGAGCCTTTTTTCTTATCAACCCCGTCAGAAAGCTGAGGGGATGCCCAAAGACAAAGTCATGCTTATCCTGTGGAAATAGCGCGTATGAATAAAAAAGGATAAAAAGGGGGAAATTCAATGCCGTCCATTAATGATTTGGAGATTTACGCTCAGGAAAACCATGTGCCGATTATGATGAAAACTGGTATTGAATTCATTCTGGAACTCATTCGCAATCAAGCCTATACCCGAATTCTGGAATTGGGCACTGCAATCGGTTATTCGGCAATTCGGATGGCGAAGCTCTCAACGTTGATTCAAATTGACACTTTGGAAAATGATCCCGAGCGCGCACAGCTGGCGATTGCCAACATTGCGGCGGAACGGCTGGATACTCAGATCCATGTGTTCGCAATGGATATCGCAAAGTTTCAGACTGACCGGCTCTATGATCTGATTTTTGTTGACGCCGCGAAGGCGCAATATCCCCGCTATATGGAACAATTCCGCGGTAATCTTGCCAAGGGCGGCGTCTTTGTCTTTGATAATCTGAACTTTCATGGAATGGTCGAAGATCCGTCCCTGACTGAAAACAAAGGCACCCGGCAAATGATTAAAAAACTGCGGCGGTTTCGGGAAACCCTGATGCATGATCCCGACTGCCTCACGCAGTTCTATCCGGAGGTCGGCGATGGTGTCGCCGTCGTGGGCTTATTAAGAAAATAGTTTAAAACCTGATGAAATATGATAGAATAAAGAAAAGGATCGGTGACAACGATGAAAAAAGGATTAATATTCGGCTTGTTGGCAGCCGCTGGCGGCGCCGCCTATTTGTTAAGTAAAGCAGCCAATAAAAAAGACGAAGAAAAAACGATTATTACACTGAGCAGCGACGAAGAAGAAACAACGCCGCAGCCGCAGAAAGAAGAACCGGCTGAAACAGAACCGGAAGCGGCCTCTGAAGAAAAGGCTGAAGAAGAGCCGCAGTATTCCCGCGAAGTACAGGAAATCAATCTGATGTATCCCTATTTAAAGCCGGCTTTCATTTCAGCCTGCCTGAAAGAACAGCTGGATTTTGATCAGAACTATCCGGAAGGTTCACTGGTGACGATCTATCACGATATCAGCTTCCCGGCGGTGGAGGATCTGATCACCTTCGTTCGAATTATCAAGGAACATGACTATCAGATCAACGAAGCGGACGGCGATCAGTCGCTTACGATCAGCAAGGATCTGCTTGTGGAAAAAGGAAAAATCTTAAGCGATATTCTGAACGTTTCCAATCAGGTCGACTGCCTGAACGGTCAGTATCACGCATATCGTCTGGAATCGAAATAAAATGGAAACAAGTCGGCTTCCGCTTCGGCGGCGCGGACTTTTTCTTTTTTCCGATCGCGGTTCTCGCGGGCATGTCCAAGGCTGAAATCAGCGAAAGCGGTGTCATCGACCGCAGATCGCTAAACAAATTCAACGCTTTGTAAAGACCTGGAAAATCCCTTTCCCATAAGGGGTTCTTTATTGTTTTAAAACGAGTTTATCTGTTGTATAATTAAAACACTTTGAGGTGAGAACTATGAAACAGCTGGAAGTTAAAAATCTGAGCTTTTCCTATGACGAAGCGACGCATGCCGTGCGTCATGTTTCCTTCGCCATTGAGAAAGGAAGTTATACAACAATTATCGGTCACAACGGCAGCGGCAAGTCGACGATCGCCAAGCTGCTGATCGGGCTGCTGGAAAAAGATGAGGGCGAGATCCTGATCGACAATCTGCCTTTAAACGAGGAAAATCTGATGGAAATCCGCAGCCGGGTGGGAATTGTATTCCAGAATCCGGATAACCAGTTCATCGGTTCCACGGTGCGGGACGATATCGCATTTGGTTTGGAAAACCATTGCGTGGCGCAGGAAAAAATGGACGCCATCATTACGGAATTCGCAGAAAAGGTCAACATGACCGATTATCTGGAAAGCGAGCCAACCCGCTTGTCTGGAGGCCAGAAACAGCGTGTAGCCATCGCCGGGGTGCTCGCAATGGCGCCGGAAATGATCATTTTTGATGAGTCGACAAGTATGCTCGATCCACAGGGGAAAGATGAAATTAACCGCGTGATCCGCCAGCTGCATGCCGAAACCCAGCTGACTATCATCTCGATCACCCATGACATTGAGGAAGTCGCCAAGAGCGATCATGTGCTGGTGATGGATCAGGGCGAGATTAAGATGGAAGGCACGCCGGAGGAAATCCTGCTGCGGGATAAAGAACTGATTCGCCTGCATCTGGATATTCCGTTCAGCATCAAGCTGCAGCAGCAGTTAAAGAAAAACGGCTTAACGATGAAGCCGGAGATTACGATTGAAGGGCTGGTGAATCAACTGTGTCAATTCGATTTGAAAAACTAAGCTATACATACTCCAGTGGGACGCCGTTTGCCTACGCCGCATTGAAAGATGTGGATCTGGAAATTGAGGAAGGCAAGGTCACGGCGATTATCGGCAAGACCGGCAGCGGAAAGACGACGCTGGTGCAGCATCTCAACGCGCTGCTGCTTCCGACCGCGGGGAAGCTCGAAATTCTGGGAAGGACGATCAGCGCTCAGCAGAAGCCGGAGCACTTGAAAAGCTTGCGCAAGGATGTCGGACTGGTCTTTCAGTTTCCGGAATATCAGTTGTTTGAAGAAACAATTCTGAAGGACATCGCTTTTGGACCGAAAAACTTCGGTGCCAGCGAAGAAGAAGCAGTGCGCCGGGCCCGCGAGGTCATCAAGGTTGTCGGTTTGGATGAAACGATGCTGGAACGCTCGCCGTTGGATTTATCCGGCGGACAGAAACGCCGCGTGGCGATTGCGGGCATTCTGGCGATGGATCCGCAGGTGCTGGTGCTGGATGAACCGACGGCCGGCCTGGATCCGCAGGGTGCTCAGTCGATGATGCAGCTGTTTATGAATCTCAACAAGCAGATGAACAAAACCGTGCTGATCGTGACGCACGATATGGAACACGTTCTCAATTATTGCGACAATGTCGTCGTTGTGGATCATGGCGAAATTCTGCAGAAAACGTCGGTTCATGAATTTTTCCGCAAAACGGATCTGTTAAAGCAGTTAAACATCCTGCCGCCGGCGATCATCCGTACCCGTGAGATGCTGAATCAACGCGGCTTTCACCTGTCTGAAGACATCATGGATATTCCCTCCCTGGCGAAGGAAATCCTGCGGGAGGTGAAGCTGAAATGAATAACTTTGCGTTAGGCAAATACATGCCGCTTAACTCCCCAATCCACCGCATGGATCCGCGGGCGAAGATCATGGCGATGCTGATCGTGCTGATCGCGATCTTTTTTCCAGCCGGCTTCTCAGGCTATGCGATCATCGCTGTCTGCGCCGTCGCGGTCGTACTGATCGCGAAGCTGAGCCTGAACTTTGTCTGGCGGTCGATGAAGCCCATGTTGTTCATGCTGCTGTTTCTGCTGATCGTCAACATTCTCGTGCTGCGCACCGGCGCGCCGTTGGTCACAATATTTGGCTTCACGATTTACAGCGACGCGGTATTCCAGACGTTATATATCGCAATCCGGTTAATGTTGATGATCATCATCACGACGGTGTTAACCGCAACGACCAAACCGCTGGATCTGACGTTGGGGATTGAAGATTTGCTTCAGCCATTTCAGCGGTTTCACCTGCCGTCGCATGAGATTGCAATGATGATTTCCATCGCTTTGCGGTTCATTCCGACGTTGATCGAGGAAACGCAGCGGATCATGCGCGCTCAGGCCAGCCGCGGCGTGGATTTGAAAGAGGGCAAGCTGAAAGAAAAGATCATGGCGGTCTTATCACTGATCGTGCCGTTGTTCGTGTCGGCGTTTCAGCGGGCTGAGGAACTGGCGAACGCGATGGAAGCCCGCGGCTATTGCCCGGGACGGACGCGGACGCGATATAAGATCTTAAAGATGGAAGGCCGGGATTATCTGCTGCTGGCAGGATGTGCCGCGCTGCTGGGAACGATGCTTGTTCTCTGGCTGGCATGAGACAGCGGTTTAAAGCGGTCGTCAGCTACGATGGCTTTGATTATGCCGGTTGGCAGATCCAACCGGCCGAGCGCGGAGCGACGATTCAACAGACGATTCAGGATGCGATCAGCGCCATTTGCCGGCAGCCCATATCCATCACGGGATCCGGTCGAACGGACGCCCAGGTCCATGCCTGGGGACAGGTTTTCCATTTTGACGTCGATTTCTCACTCAACGCTTTCCAATGGAAGCGGGCAATCAATGGCCATCTGCCGAAAGATATCCACATTCGTTCCATCGAAACTGTTGACCCGCATTTTCATGCCCGGTTTGACGCGATTGGGAAACGGTATGAATACCGAATTCAGCTGGGCGATGCGAACGTATTTACCCGCCGTTATGCCTTCCAAACGCCATGGGCTTTAAATGTCCAGACCATGCGCGAGGGGGCGGCTTATCTGATCGGCGAACATGATTTCTCCTCCTTCTGCGCCAATTCCCGGACGGAAACGCCGGATCAGGTGCGGACGATCACGCGTCTGGAGCTGGTTGAAGACGGGGATCAGCTGCGATTGATTTACGAAGGCAATGGTTTCATGCGGTATATGGTACGGATGCTGACGGGAACGTTGATTGAAGTTGGGCGCGGCCGGCTGACGCCGCAGGAAGTGCAGAAGATGCTGCTGGCCCGGGATAAACAGATCTGCCATTTCAATGCCAAACCGCAGGGATTGACGTTGGTTGAGGTCTATTATTCTTCATCCCGTGGATCTTCACAGGACGCTCTGGCCAAAAGTTGCGTTCAGGATAAATAAAAAGAGCTTTGTCATAAATTAAAAAAACTGATTGAGAAGGATCAGTTTTTTTGTTTGCGCAGTGGACGCCACGTGTTATGCGAAGGATGTCAAAGCTGCAAAAGGTGCTCAGACAAAGCTTGCCTATACGATATTTTCCAGCTTCGCCTTGATCTGCAGGAACATCGATTCTTCCTCGCTGGCTTCGATGACGCTGATCCTCGCGGGAAAATAATCGTGCCGCAGCGGATTGACCAGCAGCATCTTAACCTCGCACAGCTGCTGCAGAGGCAGCGCCAGATCGCAGGCGGAACCGAATAAGATAAATCCAATTCCAGAGTTTTCCACAAACGGCGAAGCCTTCAGCGCGATATAATGCTGCTGAGCCTGCGAAAGTGCGGTTTCAGGAATTCCCGTAGGAATATGGGTAAAACCGATGTTTTTGATTTTCAGAAGTTCTTCCATCAGAATGATCGGCTGTTCGCTGAAATATAAAATATGTCTGTGTTCAGAAAGTTCCATGTTTATCACCTGATCTTAGTATGGACGAAATCAATTCGATTTATACTCTAGTTGACATATAATATTATACAACATATAATATTATACAAGGAGGAGATACCATGACATTTCAGATTGGTTCGGTCCTGCTGGATGCGTGTGTTTTAGCGATCCTGGCGAAGGAGGATACTTATGGTTATCGTCTGACCCAGCAGATCAAGGAAACGCTGGGGGTCTCGGAATCGACCTTGTATCCGGTCTTGCGAAGGCTCCAGAAAGAAGAATTATTGGAAACCTACGACGTGGCGGTAATGGGCAGAAATCGAAGATATTACCGGCTGACAGACGAAGGTCTGGAGAAAAACAAAGAATATAAGCGGGAGTGGGTGTATTTTTCCCGGAAGATAACGACGATTTTAGAGGGAGGAAATCTTGATGACTAGACAGATTTATCTGCATCGGCTGAAAGAAGCGCTGGAAGGACTGCCGCGGGAAGAGCAGGAAAGCGCGATGCGGTATTGTGAGGAATATTTTGACGAAGCGGGCGAAGATCAGTTCGATCAGGCAGTCCGCGATCTGGGCTCGCCGGAGGCGTTTGCGAAAGGGATCCGCAGCAGCTACAACAGCCGGATCAATGCTGATCAGCAGGAAGCTAAGAAATGGCCGTGGCCGCAGATCCTGTGCCTGGCACTGGTTGCCAGTCCGATCTGGGTGCCGCTGGCGATCGTGATTGTCATTTTACTGATCATTTTCGGATTCCTTCTGTTTTTACCGTTTATGGTCATTCTTCTGCTGCTGTTCTTATTTTTCGGGCTGGCTGGTTCGCTGCTGGTGAGTGCCGTCAGGATGATCTTTGTTTCCTGGGCTTCAGCGGGACTGGCCTTGGGTGGCATGTTAATTTGCGCGGCCTTGTTTCTGGTTTGCCTGTGCGGTTTGATCGCGCTGGTGAAAAAGGTCTGGCCATGGGCGAGAGAGAAGGCGCAGGAAGGCGTGGAATGGATTCGTGAAAGGAGAAATCAGGCATGAAGACAGTTTTGAAAATTGCGGCTGGTATGGGCGCAGCCGGGTTGATTCTGATCTTAACGATCTCGCTGATCACCGGGAAGACCGCTTTAACCTCACAGGATTTGGGAATTGACGTCGATCAGCTGGAAAACGGCGTCGGCATCCGCGTTGGGGATCATTGGATGGGAATGGGTCAGGGACATATGAACCGGCAGCATCACGACGAGGATGAGGATTATGAAACACATAACTGGCATGGCATGGGCATGGGGTATGGCGATGGAAATTATCAGACGTACGACGAGACTTTTTCCGATATCACAGGCATCGACGTCGAAAGCGATTTGGGCGATGTCACGCTGATGCGCAACGATGGTCCTCAGACCCGCGTGGAAATTAATTACCGGAATTGCCAGAGCATTAAGACAAAGGTTGAAAAGGGCATTCTGAAAGTGGAACTGGAACATCCGGATCATATCAATAACTGCAATTTGAGTCATGATCACAGCTGGATTACCATTTATGTTGGCAGCGGCGTGACATTGACCAATTCCGAAGTGGAACTGGCGTTGGGCGATTTGATCGTCGAAGATCTGGATTTTGTGGATTCTGAATTTGAGATGGCGCTGGGTGACGTCGATTTCACCGGGACGCTGCAGGGGCGCTGCAAGTTTGACGTGGCGCTGGGCGATGCGATGCTGACGCTCAACGGAAGCCGCTCGGATTATCGGATTGAAGCGGAGAACGCCATGGGCAGTCTCGGAATCGGCGAGGCGTACTATGATCAGAATCTGTCGAATTCCTGGAAGGATACTTCTGGAACGCATCATCTGAAGGTGGATAATGCCATGGGGGATACGGAGATTCAATTTCGATAACCTTTCCGATAACCTTGAATTTTCATAAAACATGTATTGATGAGGAAGGCGGCAGGAACAGCCGCTTTTTCCGTTTTCGGGCAAAATGGCACACGGAGAGCTGTGGAAATCTTCCAAATAGGGAAAAGTATGAAAATAAACGGTAAAAAGGCTAAAAAACAGTTGACGAAAAGGAGCCGGGAGTTTAGAATAATACTCGGCAACTTATGCCAAATGTAGCCCCGGAAACTACACTTGGTTAGGAGGAATTAAATTATGCGCCAGACAACTATGGCAAAACCAAATGAAGTTGTACGTCAGTGGTACGTCGTTGACGGACAAGGATTAACACTGGGACGGCTTGCGAGCGAAGTCGCAACGGTTCTGCGTGGAAAGCACAAACCTACTTATACACCAAATGTTGACTGCGGTGATTATGTCATCGTGATCAATGCTGACAAGATCGAAATCACAGGCGATCAGGATAACAAGAAGAGCTACTTCAGCCATTCTATGCATCCAGGTGGACTGCGTGTCCGCACAACGCGCGTGATGCGGGAACAGTATACGGTTGAATGGGTCGAAAAGGCCATCAAAGGTATGCTTCCGCACACGAAGTTAGGCGATGTTATGCGCACGCATCTGTTCGTTTACACGGGCAGCGAGCATCCGCATCAGGCTCAGAAACCTGTTGAGCTGAAAATCAAGGGTTAGTAAGGAGAAAGACTAATGGCAGCGAAAAAGAAATCAAACGTAACGTATATCGGCACAGGCCGTCGTAAAACAGCTGTTGCCCGCGTCTTCATGACCCCGGGCACAGGTGCAATGAGCATCAATGGAAAGACTTTGGAGGAATACCTGCCGGAAGAAACTCTGCGCATGGTTGTCCGTTCCCCGTTGGAACTGACAGAAACTCTGGGTCAGTTTGACATCAAGATCAACGTCTGCGGCGGTGGATTCACCGGCCAGGCAGGCGCTATGCGTCACGGTATCGCACGGGCACTGCTGGAAGCTTCCAGCGATTACCGTCCGAAGCTGAAGGCTGCGGGTTTCCTGACTCGTGACAGCCGCGCTAAGGAACGGAAGAAGTATGGCTTAAAGGCCGCTCGCCGCGCTCCGCAGTTCAGCAAGCGTTAAGCTTTATTCTCAAAATGGTTCAAAGAGTCCGGAAAAGCTAAATTTTCCGGGCTTTTACTTTTGATCAAACCTGATGGAATTTGATTCAGGAAAAATTCCTTTCGCCTGATTTTCAAAGGTGGAACAGAGGATGGGTCACTGCCTGATCATGACTGTTTGAAAAAAGAGCTGCCGCTCTTTCGTGATGCGGCAGGCAAGAACTGACGCGGGAGATGTAGAAAATGGACACACTGAGTCGTCGGCAAAGCAAGGAAACGGTATCTGCGGACAAGCGGCAGCCTCTGACAGAGAGAGGCAGGAGGCTTATCATCGAAATACACCAGGGGACGATTGCTCAAGGAGACCTCGTTCTGAAAATGGGCGTGAGAGAAACGATGTCCGCGGCCATGAATGAGAAGGCAAGTGAACGGTGTGTTGAAACGAGGATAAATTAGAAAACAGGGGTTAGATCCGTTTTGATTGCGTTGGCATAAACTATGGAAAGAATGAAGAATGCCGATCAAAAAAACTGTGGCCAAAGGGAATTTCTGTTTCGGAATTTCTTCTTTTTCTTCAAAGGATTTGAGACGTCGGTCGTTTTCGTTGACAATCCATGAGAGGAGAAATAGAATTAAAATGAAAGTTAGAATTAACTAACACTAAGAGAGAAGGATAGTTATGAAACTGGTCCTGGTTCGTCATGGCGAAAGTGAGTGGAATAAGCTGAACCTGTTTACCGGATGGACAGACGTCGATTTAAGTGAAACTGGACGTCGGGAAGCTGAACAGGCTGGCCGGATTTTGAAAGATCAGGGATTTGATTTTGATCTCTGTTACACGTCAGTTTTAAAGCGGGCCATTCATACACTGGATCACATGTTGGATGCGATGGACCGCAGCTGGCTGCCGGTGATCAAAAGCTGGAAATTGAATGAACGGCATTACGGCGCTCTGCAGGGGTTGAATAAAGCGGAAACAGCGGCGAAGTACGGTGAGGAACAGGTGAAGCTGTGGCGCCGTGCATATGCCGTCCTGCCGCCAGTCCTGCCTGCCGGGGATCCGCGCAGTGCGCTTAGGCAGACGATGTATCGGCGGGTGGATCCGGCTCTGCTGCCGGATGGCGAAAGTCTGGAAACGACGATCAAACGCGTCGTCCCTTATTTTGAAGCTGTGATCAAACCGGAAATGCTGGCGGGAAACAAAGTGCTGATCGTCGCGCATGGCAATTCTTTAAGAGCGCTGGTCAACTATTTTGATCAGCTGAGCGCGGAAAAAATCATGGAAGTAACGATCCCGACTGCTGCGCCGCTGGTCTATGAATTTGACGCGGAGTTTAACGTCCTCAGTCATGCTTATTTAACGGATGCAGACGAGTTGGAAAAGAAAGCGGATGTTGTCTTGAATCAGGGCAAGGTTTCCGCCGCCGGATAAGCGATTTCGTCATCCAGATTGGAATTTCATCTGAGGTTTAACAAATGCCGGAACGATTTCTGGAAATCGTAAAGTTCTGAGCCCAATGATTTAAAAGGCACCCTCGCAGTAGAAGGGTGCCTTTCAATTAAGGGAAGCGATCAGGCAGGAATGACCCGCACCTGAAGCTGGGTTGCGTATTCTTCGTAACGCTGGGTTTCATGAACGTCGATCAGTAAAAATTCAAGGAAATTTCCCGCTGGCTTCAGGTTTTGTTTCTCGATTGTTTCTTGTAAAAGACGCAGATGCTCGTCGTGGGTATCATAGCGCCCGCTATAGGTCAGCGTGAGATAATCGCCTGCTTCCAGAATGAAATCATACGATTCATCCTCTGTGCAGATGAAAACGGACGTGCAGCGGACTGAACCGTCAGGCTGCAGCTCCAGAATTGAACCCGTATCGCCGTTGCCGAGAATGGAGAGTTGTTCCTCCAGCCGTCCGGAAAGTTTGGTCAGCAGGAAATCAATATCCTCGTCACGCTCAATCTTTTCTTTGAGAAGCAGACATCGTCGTTTTTCCAATGTCCGCCGGCAAACCTGATTCATCGGCTCGCTGAGCGCCACCTCGAGGCTCTGGCGGCGCTTTTGTACATCCTGGAGGTCTTTCTCCATCTCCTTGATTCTCTGCCGCAGAATGGCTTCTTTTTCGCCCAGCAGACTGCGGGTCGTCGCTACGGAACGGGCATCCAGGTAGGTTTTAATCTGTCCTGTGCTGAATCCCAGCTTTAGTAAATCGCGGATAACGTTCAGCCGCCAGATATCGCTGAGCGAATACAGCCGGTAATTGCCTGCGCTGCGCTGCGGCTGAATCAATCCGATTTTCTCGTAATAGCGCAGGGAATCGGCTCCAATATGATAGAGTCGGCAAATTTCCTGGATCTGATACAGGTTTTTCATTCCTTCACCTCTTGACTCTGGTATTATACCAAGGTTTATACTGGTTCAGGAAGGAGAAATTATGAGTTTAAAACGAAAATTTATACGTTTTGTCCTGCCGTCGATGGCGTCGATGCTGGTATTTAATTTATATACGATGGTAGACGGCATCTTTATTGCCAACTACGCAGGAGAAACGGCGTTGGCGGCTGTCAATCTGGCGATGCCGTTTATCAATTTCATGTTTGCTTTTTCTCTGCTGTTGTCGATCGGCGCGTCGACGTTGATTTCAATCCATCGAGGCGCGGGGCGAACGGAGCGGGCGAACGAGCTGTTTACGATGAACACGGCTGTGCTGTCGGTCCTGGCGTTGTTGATCTCGGCATGCTGTGTCTTTTTCGCCAAACCATTGGCGATCTTTCTGGGAGCGGGCAGCGATACGTTGAGCTATGTAACGGAATATCTCCGGATCATCGGCGGCTTTGGCTTTTTCTTCATCGTTTCCTATTCGTTTGAAGTGTTGATCAAGGCGGATGGTTTTCCGCAGTTATCCACCTTCGGCGTGCTGCTGGGCGCGGTGACGAACATTGTGCTTGACGCATTGTTTGTCTTTGGCTTCCATTGGGGGCTGGCGGGAGCGGCCTGGGCGACCGGGATCTCGCAGCTGCTGACCTTCCTGGTCTTTTTCAGTCATTTCCTGTTCAGCCGGAAAACGCATTTTCATTTCACCCGGTTTTCGCTGGAGCTGTCGCAGTATCGGCGGATTGTTCCGATCGGCATCGCCGACTGCATTACAGAACTGTCGGCCGGAGTGATTGTGTTTGCGTTTAATCATCAGATTCTGACGGTGATCGGAACCTCGGGCGTGGTCAGCTACACGGTCATGACGTATGTTTACAATCTGGTCTTAATGGCGTTTGTGGGCATTGCGCAGGGATGTCAGCCGTTGGTCAGCTATGCGCTGGGGCAGCAGGATTCGAAAACGATCAAATTGGTCTATCGTTATGGCATGACAGCGGTCGCGCTGACTTCGGCGCTGTGCTTTGGCGGCTGCTGGATTTTTACGCCGCAGATCGTTTCGGTTTTCATCCAGCCGCAGGAAACGGCATTGTTTGGCAGTTCGGTAGCGGCGTTCCGCCTGTATTCCTTTTGTTTTCTGATTATGGGGTATAATGTGCTGACTTCGGGATTCTTCGTCGCGCTGGCGAAACCGAAAGCGGCGCTGACCTTGTCGCTGGCCCGGGGGATTGTCGTAATTTTGATCAGTCTGCTTGCGATGTCGTCGATTTTCGGAGCGTTGGGAATCTGGCTGACGCCGACGGTGAGCGAAGGCGGATGTCTGGTCTTGAGCTTTATTCTGTTAAGCAAAGCGAAGTCAGGGGCAGCGGCATAGAACCGCTGCTTTTTTCATACAATGAAGCGATGAAACGATTAAAACGAAAATGCTGGGCAACAGGGAGCTTGATTGTCCTGTTGATCGCCGCTCTGGTGATGCGGGCGTTCAGCCGCGCGATCACAGTCATGTCGGATACGCGTTTAAACGGAATGACAATCGTGATCGATGCGGGACATGGGGGAAAGGATCCGGGAGCACGGAGTCAGGCGATTGACGAAGATGAGATTAATTTGAAGACGGCGAAGAAATTGCAGCGGCTATTGGAGGGGGCAGGCGCGGAGGTCATCATGATTCGTGAGGAGGATGTTGATCTGGCGCCCGCCGATGCGAAGAATGTCAAGCGGGAGGATTTAAAAAGACGGGTTGAAATTATGAATCAGCCGCAGGTCACGTTGTTTGTCAGCATTCATTGCAACATCTCGCTGGACAGCCGGGTACATGGCGCAGAGGTGTATTATCAGCAGGGCAATGAAAATTCGCATCAGCTGGCCGCCGCTGTTCTGGAACGGCTGCGGCCGGTGACGAACTCCAAGTTTCAGCCCAAAACCGGAAATATCTTCATCTTGAAACAGACGACATCGCTGGGAATTCTGGCCGAGATTGGATTTTTATCCAACGGTCAGGATTTGACTGCGCTGCAAAAAGAGGAACATCTGGATGAAATCGCGTATGCGATTTTTCAGGGAATCGACGATTTTGTTAAGATTCTGGAATAGCGCGTCTGCCTGTCTTTTGTGAAATTGAATGGAAGGGGCTGCCTGCATTTTGTCTTGCAAAAAAATTGTATGTAAAAAAAACAAAAAATTTTAAAAAGTTGTTGACACTTTATTTTCTCCGTGGTATATTTATTAAGCATTCGATGGGAAACAGTTAATTGGGCCTGTAGCTCAGGTGGTTAGAGCGCACCCCTGATAAGGGTGAGGTCGTTGGTTCAAGTCCATTCAGGCCCACCATCGAATTTAAATATACATGGGGTATTAGCTCAGCTGGGAGAGCGCCTGCTTTGCACGCAGGAGGTCAACGGTTCGATCCCGTTATGCTCCACCATGTTAATGAGATTATTGGGATATCGCTAAAAGTAGCGCATCCCTTTTTTGTATATAAAGGAGCTTATAAAGAGCCTGTGTGAGGCACGCTGAGGATAGGGCTGCCAGTTCTTCGTTGAATAGGGATCGTTGTTTATAAATAAGATTAGAAATGAAGTAAACTTAAAAATAAAAGTTGATCAGGAAAATAGAGTTTGCGGATCATAGATGAACATGATTTCAAGCAGAGATGGACGGCCATTAAAGCAATATCGGCAGTTTTATTGTTAGCTTCATATTTAAGCTGTTAGGGTTGGAAAGAGTCGAAGCAACAAATAAAATCTTTCAATAAAGGCTGCATTTGATCAGAAAGGACTTCATTGTCATCGAAATTAGCATCTGCTTAAACGTTATGTTTTAAATAATCGGAGGTCAAAAAAGATGAGTCGTATATTGATCGCAGAAGATGACAAAGCAATTTGTCAAATATTAACTGATTTTCTGGAAAGTTAAGATAACTCCAGAAATTCATTTAATAGAAGAAGAAATTTTCATCGCTTCCGATAAAATGGCGCTAACACGAGTTTTTCAAAATCTCATTGTTAACGCTGTTCATTCAACTGCTGGGAATCTGAACATAAATTTAATTTTCAACGATGAACAGCTGATTATCAGTATCCAAAACTCGATCAAAGAAGATTCCAGTCTGGATTCAACGCGGATTTTTGATCGTTTTTATTCAGGGGATTTTTCTAGAAGTAATGGTAATTCAGGTCAAGGGTTATATATCGTCAGAAAATTATTGATGCAATTAGGTTGTGAAGAACCAAGGGTAACGATTACAAAGAAATCTTTTGAAATCATCGTTAATTTAACTAATCTTTATGAGATAGAAACAAACATATCGACTGGATAACTGTTTGGAAATTTCCATGGCCATTTTGTTCTTCCGCTCAAAATCACAAAGATGCCGGGAAAGACATCAAAACTTTTTATAAGTAAGAGCCAGTTTCATCCAAAGCTGAATTTATGGAGGCAACCTCTGTGGTTTCATTTTACTTTATTTACGTGATTGTAATTTTAATGATCACTCTGCCTTCTCAGCTTCAAATCCAATCCCACCGGAGAATGCAGAATAAGGACTACCCTGATACCCATCTCAACCAGCTCGCCGGTCAGGGATTTGTTTGATCTATTTTTGAATTAAATTTCTCAATTCACATGTTTGCGCTGGTGTTTTATGAGTTAGCCGATGAAACCGCCTTTTACCTTGCTTTTTATACAGCTGCCGCTTTCCAAATGGGGGATAGTGAAACGGATTGGAGATTATTATGGGAAATTTGAAAATCGGAAGAAGTTTTCCCCATCTTTCCTATCGTTTGTGTGTGCAGAATTATGAAGAGTGTGGATTGATGCCAGGCAGGCTATAACTGAAATTGAGGCTGGAACGCAAAAGATCAAAATCAAAGCTTTCCAGCCTCTTGTTTTCCATGCGATTAAGGATGGCTCTCTGCCGCTGCGGCGGCCTGAAGGATTTTCTGTATCCGCAGTTTCAGATCGGCGGAAACCGACGTCCGTTTGCGGGGAGCCTGTGAAGGATCGAGGACAATGAGCGAGATCTCTTTCTCGATCTGATCATTTTCCTCACATTGCACAAGAATTGTTGTGGTTCCCGGGTTCTTTGCGCTGATCAATCCGGTTTCATCGACGGTGGCGATCGTCTCGTCGTTGCTGTGGTATCGCCAGGTCACCGGATTGGCGTTGTACGGAAATGGTTCGATGGCAATTTCGCTGGTTTTTCCAACTCGCAGGATGATCGACGCTCCGCATTCCATGCCGGTAATCGGAACAACCCGCGCTTGCAGATACGCCTTCGCGATCTCATCAATCCCTTTCCGCATTCGCAGCACTTCGCTCTGGACAAGCTCACGATCAGAATTTCGGGCATAGGTTGCGCTGCCATAGCGGTCGATTTTCATCTTCGGCCGTTTCAGCGACTGAACTAACTGATCCACGGCTGCTTCGGATTCCGCAGATAAGCTTTGAAGCAATTTGGCTTTGTTGATATCCCGAATGCCCTGCTTCAACATTTTATACCGCGGCGATTCGTAAAAATGATCGCCAACTGAATCTCGTTCCGCAGGATAAATCAACCACGGATCTCCCGGCTCAAATGTGCGGTAGGATACATCGGTCAGCGGATCCTCAACCCAGCCGTCCCATGACCACCTTAAGAAGCCGTCGGTTCCCTGCTTCATGGTGTACCACATCGTCCAGGCGGTGTCGGCCATATCGGAGATTGTGTAGGCGCTGGGATATTGTCCGGTACAGGTGTAGAGCGTTGTTAACAAGCCCTGTTCCTGACGATGCAAGGCCAGCTTCCGCATCGCGTCCGACTTGTCCTTGACGTTGATCAAACTGACGGAAATATCGTCAATCCGATCCAGAAACGCATCATCGTCCAGGTCGGAATAATTCATCGCCGAGGCGATTTTAAAGGATTTCCCAGCCTCGCTGCGGATCCCTTTTATCAGCTCGACGCAGGGCTGCAGGACTTCCATTTCCCGCTCGTCCATCGAAATATACGTGAGATCAAACCAACCCTTTTCCACCGTGTGCCGCAGGAAATCTTCCAGAAACGCCGTCCAGGCTGCCTGCCAGTCATCGCTGCCGGGCGTCAGCGTCAGCCGTCGGGAAGTGCCGCTTGCTTCGTCAACAACAGTGACAATGTTGCCCCAGGGAGCGATGCTGTAAGCTTTGATCTGTCCCCGGCCGGTCTGCGGATCGAGGACGCCTGCCTGAATGGCCAGCTCGATCCACTGATCAAAATCGGTATAATCGAAACTGAAAGTTCCATCCGCAGTTTGGGTCCAGTGAATCATCGACGGATCACTGTCATAGGACTGGTGGTTCCAGGCTTCTTCCACTATCGTGGCAATCACGCCGCGCCCGCCCATCTGCGCATATTCCCGCAGCTGATCAAGCAGGTAATTTTTATGTGCGTCGCTAAACGGCGTTACCCCATAATAGCGGGCGGTTGTGTAGGGATGCTGCCACAGTTCAACCTGCGTCGCTCCTGCCTGCGGGTCCGGCGCGGTCAGATCGAGAACTTCAAAAGTCAGCGTCAGCTGAACGGGAGAATGATTGGCGGAAGTGACATTCAGCGTCCCGGTATAGACGCCAGGGGCAGTGTCCCTGGGAATCGTCAGCGAGATCCAGGCGGATTTGAGCTGCTGAGCTTCGATCGACGCGGGTCCGCCTTGATGGATCACGTCAGGATAAGCGATGACGGGGGCTTCCGGATCCCCGCTGCCGATATTGGCGAGCGTTTCCCACAGCCAGCGGATATCAACATTTTCCGCGCTGATGCGGTGATTGCCGCTGCTGAAATCATCGCAGCGGATTTCCACCTGCTCCAGCGGCTGACTGCCTGCCCAGACCGTGACTTTAGCGTCCAGCACATCGTTTTGCCAGACGGTGTCCGTCAACTCGCTGAGATCGGATTGGCGGATCGCCGCATAATCCGACTGCAGGGTATGGCGGTAAGGGGTGTCGAAGACGGCGCCCATCGTCCGATCCGGTTCTGCCGGGGTTTCAGCCAGTATTCTTTGAGAACTGGCGGCGCTTGCCCCAAACAAGGCAAGGGAGAAGCATAGCGTCATAAAGCGGCGTAATCTGTTTTTCATAAGTCTCCTTTCGCTTGAATTTCCAACGGAAGAGCGGAAATCTTTTTGATTCTGACTTTATTATACCAATAAAATCCAGAGCACCCTATCTTAAATTATGAAGCTTCCCGATCTGCTCAAGCGGGATCAACGTGAGAGAAATTCATGAGCCGCCAGGGGGAGAACGAGTAACAGATCACTGTATAAAAAACAGAGCTTGAAAAGAAATTGCCGGGTGTTATAAGAACGGCTTTCTTCTGCGCGGGTTGCATCTTATGCCAAAGTGGAAGATCCAGCGCCAAGCGAGGCTTCGCTTCCAATGGATTCTGATCGGCTGGAAAAAAGGAAGGCGGATGAGGAACAGCCGCATCCGCGAATTACCAGGGGCGGCTCAAAAAGCAGGATGTGTCTTTATGTACTGAATTCATGTTGTTTTTACTTAAATCCAGCTCTGGATTTCTCGGTTCAGATTGCCGGAACGCGAAATATTTGATATACTAAAAGTTATTGAGAATAAATAATTATAACTGCGAAAACAGGCGAACAAAGCCTGATCGGCGGCGAATAAAATTGGATCTTAAATCATCTGCGAAGATCAGCGGCAAGGAGTGAAGGAATGAAATCAGCGGGCATTACGAGGAAAAAACAAGCATCCTTCTGGGGAAAAATCGGAATGATTTTTCTGCTCTTTTTTATGTGGGATTTTCCTGCCGTGCAGGCTCAGAAAAAACGTGTTGTCCGGATTGCCTATCCGCTTCAGTCTGGTTTGACGCAAATTGAGGAAAATGGTAAAAAGAGCGGCTACACCTACGAATATTTACAGGAAATCGCGCAGTATACCGGATGGGAATATGAATTTGTCATCGGCTCCAACAGTGACGACGATCTTCTGGCTTTGATGGATCAGGTGGCGGAGGGCACGATCGACTTAATGGGCGGGATGATGTACTCGGAATCCATGAAAGCAAAGTATGACTACTCGGCATACAGCTACGGCATGGTGGAAACTGTGCTGCAGGTGTCGGCGGAAGATACGCGGGATATCGTGATTGATTCGCGGATCGATCAGGATCTGACGGTCGCCATTCATGAAAATTCGGTTGCCCGGAAGAACGAATTTCTTGAATTCTGTGAAATCAATAAGGTCAATCCCCGGCTGGTTTATTATAACGATGATCAGAATGTTCTGGAGCTGCTGCAAAACAAAGCTGCGGACGCGGTGCTGAAAACAAGCGCTGACCGGGTCGAAGGACTGCGGACAATCGCCCGTTTTGCCCCCAAACCGTATTATTTCATCGCTTCCAAAAAGGACACCAGCGGTCTGATCAAGGAACTGAACTATGCTTTGCAGAACATTGAACAGTCGGATCCCTACTTTTCCACGCGGCTGGAAGAAAAGTATTTCGGGAATTTAACCAGCCGGCTTGTGCTCTCGGACAGTGAGAAAGCGTATATTGATAAGACGCAGAGCGTGCGCGTGGGCTATCTGCGTGATTATCCGCCGCTGGAATTTGAGGATCAGGGCCAGCCGGCCGGGATTGCCGTGGATTATCTGCGCTCGATCAGCGAAAAGACCGGCCTGACGTTTGAATTTGTTCCGGCAGACTCGACGGTGCAGCTGGATCAAATGGCGGCTGCGGGCGAAGTGGAAATGATCGCCGGGATGACTTATGACTATGATCTGGCCCAGAAGCGAAACCTCGGAATGACGCGGGTCTATCTGAATTCCCAATTTGTCGCGGTTTTGAACAAACGCATTGACGAAACCAATTTGAGCGGCAAGGTCATGGCTCTCAGCGAAAACAGCGGATTGGTGGATGGGGAAGACACGGCGCTGACGCATGTCTGCGCTTCGATGCAGGATTGCGTGGAAAGCGTATATGAGGGTCAGGCCGATTACACGATCGCCGACGGCTATGCGGCGCAGTATTATCTGAATCAGCCCAAATATAATAACCTGCGGCTGATCCCTTTGACTGCGCAGACGCACGAGATCTGTTTCGGCGTCGCCAACCGCGGCAATCAGGAGCTGCTGACCCTTTTGAACAAAGTGATTCTGTCGACCAGCGATGAGGAAACACAGTCGCTGATTTATAAGAATACAGTTTTCCATCACACGATGACGTTGACGGATTTTATCCGTGAGAATTCGTTGACGGCGGTGACGTTGATCAGCGCGGTCGGCTTGCTGATCATCCTTGTGCTGGCGTATGCCGGCCATCAGCGTTCGAAAATGAATCGTGAGATTTCGCTGGAGTTGGAAAAACATCTTCAGGTATACCAGCTGGTCAACGACCTGTTCTTTGAATTTGATATCAAAACCCAGAAGCTGATGATTTTTGATCCGGCTGCGAAAGCTGCGGGGGAATCAGCACAGATGCGCGAGCTGCCGCACACGGACTTCCGTTATGCGAAGATCAGGCAGGAAGTTGCGCGGCTGCTGGAAACGGAAAGCGGCGGAAAGACGATAAGGGATCTTGCGCTGAGTGATCCTCAGCAACAGCCGCACTGGTTCCGCATCGCGATGCAGACGATCACGGATGCGAGTGGGCGCTGCGTCTATGTGATCGGGCGGCTGAACAACATCGACGAACAGGTTAAAGAGAAAGAACGGCTGCGCTTAAAAGCGGAGCGCGACAGTCTGACGCATATTCTCAACGCTGAGGCCTCGCGCAAACAGGTGGAAGCGGAACTGGCGGTTTTGCGGTCGGAACAGACCGGTGCTTTAATTCTTCTGGATATTGATCATTTCAAGGAAGTCAACGACAATTATGGTCACTGGGCAGGGGATCAGGTGCTGGGGCAGGTGGCTCAACTTTTACAGGAAGTGTTCAGCGGCGAAATTGTCGGCCGGCCGGGCGGTGATGAGTTTCTCGTCTACCTTCGCCAGAGTGAGGCGGAGAATGTGCGAATCCGCTGTGAAGAGCTGCGGCGGCGGGTTCAGGACATTCGGCTGTCGGCGACCGACCGGCTGAGCGTCAGCGCCGGCTGTGCTTATGCCAAAGCGGGCTGCCTGTTTGAGACGCTCTATCAACAAGCGGATAAAGCGCTGTATCAGGCAAAGGCCAGAGGCCGCAATCAGATCGTTTATCCACGTTAATCTGAAGTTCGAACAGCGGATTCAGCCGCCGGCACAAGTGAAAAATCACGAAAATTCTGTGGATTCTCACAAGAGGGATTTTCCTTTCTTCGGATGTGCGGTACAATGAGAAAGACGAAAGGGGGCTGCGGATGGAAGCGAAAGAGAGACAATATTATGTGCTGCTTTCTGCGTTATGTACGACGTATACGCAGTCAATCGATCAACAGATCGCAAACTGGATCAATCCTCATTATTTAAAGGTGCTGGAGTATATCCGAAAACATGAAGGCGTGAAACCGGGCGAGCTGGCTGCGGTCTTCCGGATGTCGAAATCGAACGTCACCAAAATTATCAGTTATTTTGTGCGCAATGATTTTGTCGAGCGGGAGATCGAACAGAAGGATCGCCGCAGCCTGCATTTAAAAACGACGCCGTATGGCCGGCAGGTTTGCGGGAAAGCGGATGCGATCATCATGCATTTTGCGGCGCTGATGGCGGAGGCGTTTGAGGACGAAGACCGCGAGCTGTTCATGCAGCGGCTAACGCTGGCGATGCAGAAAATCAACGAGGAGTCGCACGTCATGCTTGACGATGGAGATGATTTCACCAATGTGGACTTCTAAAACGAAAGCAAACTGAACAGGCGCGCAAACAGACTCAGTTGCCGCTTCTGAAACTGAAGCGTGTTGGGGCAGCATCTTGCCATCCCTGGGAAAACCCGGGAAAATAAGAGAATCTTGGCGCTTTTCCTTAAAACGGTCTTGCGCTGCAATAAGCGCACAGGAAAAGCGAAGAAAGGAAACGAAACGACGATGAATGAACAGGCGAAAATGTTGGCGGGGAAACTGTATACCGCGCAGGATCCGCAGCTGACGGCGGATCATCAGCGGGCTTTACGCTTAACCCGGCGTTATAACATGACCGCAGAGGATCAGCAGGAGGAACGCGAGGCGTTGTTGCAGGAGCTGCTGGGCAGCGTCGGCGAAGACGTGGTCATCATGCCGCCGTTTCGGTGTGATTACGGCAGTCAGATTGAAATTGGCGATCATTTTTTTGCGAATTATGATTGTCTGTTTCTGGATGTGTGTCCGATTACAATCGGCGATCATGTCATGCTGGGACCGCGGGTGTGTCTGTACACCGCGGCGCATCCGTTGAGCGCGGAGGTCCGGGATACCGGATTGGAGTATGGCAAGCCGATTACAATCGGCAATTCTGTCTGGATCGGCGGCAATGTGATCGTCAATCCCGGCGTGACGATCGGCAATGAGGTTGTGATCGGCGCCGGTTCCGTTGTGACCCACGATCTGCCTGACGGTGTGATCGCAGCCGGGAATCCCTGCCGCGTGCTGCGGCCTGTCACCGACAAGGACCGGCAGTTCTGGCAGGCCCGTCAACAGGAGTGGCAGGCAGATGGGGAAACGGACTGACGGAAAGAAATCTGCTTGACAAGCGGATCAGGAAAGCGTAAACTAATCCCGGTCGGACCCTCAGGAATGCCTGCGGGAAAGACGAAAAAGGGAATCAAAAAATAAGTGAGGCAAAACCACTCTAAAAAACACAGAGTGGTTTTTTATTTTGAAGGAGGAATAAGATGGAGAATAAAATGGGGACGATGCCGATGAAGAAGCTGTTGACGGCGATGTCGCTTCCGATCATGCTTTCGATGTTGATTCAGGCCTGCTACAACATTGTTGACAGTATGTTTGTCGCACGGTATTCACAAGACGCGCTGGCGGCGGTATCGCTGGCGTTTCCAATTCAGATGCTGATCATCGCGGTGTCGGTCGGCACCGCGGTCGGCGTCAATTCACTTCTGGCCCGGCGCTTGGGCGAAGGCCGGATGGAAGAGGTAAATCAGGCTGCGCAGCACGGCGTCGTTCTGGCGCTGCTGAGCGCGGCGGTGTTTGCGCTTTTCGGTTTAGGCGGAGCGCGGATGTTCGCCAATCTGTTTACCACCTCCGAAGCGATCGCTTCGCAGGCGGCGCTGTATATGGGAATCGTCACGGTATTCTGTTTCGGCGTGTTCGTACAGATTGTGATGGAACGAATCATGCAGGCGACCGGCAACGCGATTTACAACATGGTCATGCAGGGCATCGGAGCGCTGGTCAACATCATTCTGGATCCGATCTTCATCTTCGGCTTGTTCGGATTGCCGGAAATGGGCATCATGGGCGCGGCTATCGCCACGGTAGCCGGGCAGATTCTGGCGATGGTGCTGGGGGCGTGGATCATTCATAAGAAGATTCCGTTTATCCACTTGGGTCTGAATCATTTCCGGTTTTCTCTGGAAACCTGCCGCCAGATCTATTCGGTCGGCTTCCCGGCGATCATCATGCAGTCGGTGGCGTCAGTGATGACGCTGGGCATGAATATGATATTAATGCCGTATTCGGAACTGGCGATTTCGGTTTACAGCGTGTACGCCAAGCTGCAGCAGTTTATCTTCATGCCGGTCATGGGGATGAACAGCGCATTGATCGCGATTGTGGGCTACAATTTCGGGGCGCAGAAAAAACAACGGATCTACCAGGCGACGCGGTATTCGCTGATCGCCGCGGTGATGATCATGGCGTTGGGAACCTTGATCTTTCAGGCGTTTCCGCAGGCCCTGTTGGGAATGTTCAACGCATCCGCCGAGATGCTGGATATCGGCATTCCGGCGCTCAAGACGATCTCGCTGTCGTTTGTGTTTGCCGGGGTGTCGATCGTGCTGTGCTCAATCTTCCAGGCGCTGGACGACGGCATGCTTTCGCTGTGGGTGTCGCTGGGCCGTCAGCTGATCCTGGTGCTGCCGCTGGCCTGGCTGCTTTCAATCTGGGGCGGGCTGAACGCGCTGTGGCTGGCATTTGTGATCTCTGAAGCGGTGTGCATGGTGTTCAGTGCCGTCATGTACCGCCGGGTGAGAGTCCGGCAGATCGACAGACTTGCTGATTGAGAAGAAAGTAATGAAAAAACAGACAGATGATTTTACTGTAAACTTGGAAAATATATAAAAATACAGGTGGTACAAGGCACGATATGCTCTGTACTGCCTGTTTCTTTATATAGAAATTCTAGACTATCCTAAACTGAATAAAAACCTATTTGATAAATCCATATTTTCTTTTTCTTCGTTTAATTTCATGTTTTTAATAGCCTGTTTTTGAGTTTCGATAATAAATTTGGATCATGAATTTTGTTACTCTCGATATATATCTAACTATTTAATTGTATCCAAAGAATTTGTGATTAAATAACCTGTTATATAGATTGTTTTGTACTATACTGTAATTGTAATGAGATACTCTGTCTGGATAATAGGCAGAAACTAATTGATTTGAGTCTTATGTATTTATGTGAGTTCATATTAAACTAAAGATAAAAAACATCACTTGTATTTATAGAAAGCGTGGTGAATAAAGTGAGAAAATTGCTTATTTGCATTATGATATTCTTCTTAGCATCCTGTACTTTTACAAAAACGGATAAATTAGTGTGTGTGGAAATTGAAACGCCGGAATCTATACGTATCCAATATAAAAGCTTGTTGGGAAATTATAATATTTATGAATATGCTGATTTTGATGAGTTATATATAGGTTGTGATAGCTGCCAAGGAGAGGTAAAGAACTCATTCTGTGATAAAATAGAAAAATTTACAAACCAAATTCAGTTTTATCTTATGGCTTCTTATAAACTATCAGAAGATACTATTGAACAAGGTGATTTATATACTAAGCTGATTGGTTTTTTAGGAGTTTATGAGAAACAATCTTTTTTGAAGAATAGTTATATTGATTTTACGGAAGATGTAAAACTTACCTATACTGAATTAAAGGATAGTATTGTATATAGTGATAATGATATAGTTGTTATAAACTTTATAAAGTATTTAGACGAAGATTCAATAGAAATTTATTTCAGCGATTTCCAAGGAGAAGAAAGTGTATTTAAAGAGTTGCTACTTGATTTTGTGAAGAATCATTTGATGGAGAAATAAATTATAGTTTATTAAGGCGATGATCTTTTTATGAGTTCTTACTCGGTTCGGGAAGGAATAGAATTTCCATACAAAGAAGCAGGCAAGATAAAACGTTATATAAAACGTTATCTTGCCTGCCCTTTTTATCTTTGCCCCTGACAGGGGATATACTTCAGTTGGAACTGGATGAAAATCCAAGTTTATTAGACCAGATTAAACCAGAATGCGCGGCATTCGTCCACGAAGCATGCTTAACGTTTCCGGAACAATCGTTCCAGTTTTTTCTGCGACTTCCAGTGCGGAGATTTGGCCGGTTCCCTGTTTGCCGATCACGATGACTTCATCCCCGACAGCCGCGGGCAAAGAGCTGAGATCCACAAGACATTGATCCATGCACATCGCGCCGACGATCGGACGGCGTTGTCCATGAATCAGAACTTCTGCCCCCTGGAAGGAGGAACTGCGAAGCAGACCATCGGAATAACCGATCGAAAGAATCGCGACGGTCGTATCGCAAGGAGCGGCCCAGGCATGATTGTACCCTGCGCCCTCCCCTTTTTTCAACGGCCGCAACGCCGCAATCCGGGTGCGGACGGAAGCAACTGGCCGCCAATCCAGCGCCATCCGGGAACGGAACGGGGCGATGCAGCCGAACAGCGCGATTCCGCAGCGGACAAGATCGCAGCGCAGCTCCGGATAATTCAGAAATCCATAACTGCCCTGCAGATGCACGCGGCCCGGATCGATTCCCCGCTGTTTCAGACCGTCCACGACGTGAAAGAACCGTTCGATCTGCCCCCGGGTATGCGCAATGGCTTCAGCGCTCAGGTTATCCGCTTCATAAAGATGGGAATAAAGGCCGGTAATCTGAAGATGAGGCAGCGCATAGTACCGCGCGATGGCGTCCAGATCCTCCGCGGTTTCACCCAGACGGTGCATCCCGCTGTCCACCGGCAGATGTGCGCTGATCGGACAGCCGGTCTGATCCAGCTGACAGGCCTGATCGTAACTGGTTAAGGTTAAGGAGAGATGCAGACGCGACAGTTCTTCTGCCCGCTGCGGTGGAACATAGCCTAAGATCAGAATCTCCGCGGTCGGATTGATCGCCCGGATCACCTTGGCTTCCTCAACCGTGGCGACGGCGAAATGCCGGACGCCCTGCCGGCTCAGGAAATCCGCGGTCGGCTCCAGACCATGTCCATAAGCGTTGGCCTTTAAGACCGCCATGATTTCTTGCTGCGGCGCCATGGCTTTTCTCAAGATCGTCAAATTGTGCCGCAGCGCGATCCCGTCCAGCTCGACCCAGGCCCTATCCCGGCCTTCCGGAATTGGCTCAGGATCCAGCGCTTCGACGAATAAGCAAGTCGTTTCATCCAGCTGTGAGCTTTCGATCGACGTGTTTTCAGCGGGCGGAAGCGTTTCGGCCAGCGGCTGCGTCCACAGCTGCCAGCGGCGTTGCCCGTCATCATAGCGATAGGGGTTGGTCTTGGTATAAGCTTTAAGAAAAGCGGCGTATTCCTCCAGCACCCAGTCGTGATCGGCGATGATTTGCGCATGCGGCAGTCCGACATAACGGTAATGCCAGGGTTCTTCGCTGATTTCGGTAATTTCTGTTTTGTGTTTGGGGTAACGGAAAATAAAGCCGAACTGATCGGCGCATTCCCGCATCCGATCCGCCAGAGGACCGGAGAAATCCGGGCAGATCAGATCCTGATCCTTGCCGGCGATGCCCAGGTCGATGGCCAGTCCGGTATGGTGTTCGCTGGCCCGCACCTCGGCGACGAACTGATGCGCGTAATCCCATCCCCGTTCACTTTCCGTTTCGCTCATGAGTGTTCGCTGCTGATCATAACTGCGCCAGCCGCTGACAAACGTCACTTCGTTTTCCCCGCCACAATGGGTAATCCAGGCGTTTAAAGCGCGGGCGCAGACTGGCTGCAGCTGAGTGTTTTCATCAATCCAGACCAGCTCGCGGGTCCAGTAAGATTCATCCGCTTCCAGGCGATGTTCCCGGTTGACAAGCCGTACGCAGTTCATGCGTTCCTCCCCCGCCGCAAAGCGTCTTCAATTAACGTGTCCAGAATCGTTTCAAAGGGAATACCCGCCTGTCCCATCATGCGCGGATAGCGGCTGGTCGCGGTCATGCCCGGCAACGTGTTGATCTCATTAAACACGATTCGCTGGTCCGGGGTCAGGAAACAATCCACACGCACCAGTCCCTGACAATGGTGGATTTCCCACAACTTCCGTGCCAGACAGCGCATCTGTTCGCTGATGAAATCCGGCAGCTGCGCCGGACATTCCACCTGCGCGTGGGTATCGACATATTTTTCTTCATAATCGAAGAAATCGCTGTTTAAATGAATCCGGTCGACCGCACCTGTCACGAGGCTGTCGCAGGTTTGAAGGAGGGAACAGCCAATTTCCTCACCCTCGACGGCTTCTTCAATTAAAATCCGGCTGTCATGTTCGGCCGCTGCCGCGCAGGCGGCGTCGAGTTCTTCCCAAGCGTTGATCTTGGTGATGCCGATCGAGGAACCGCCGCGGGCCGGTTTGACGAAGCAGGGCAGATGCAGCCGTTTCAGCGATTCTCGCTTTTGATCGATCTCAGAATAAGCGAACACGATGAACGGACTGACTTCGATCCCGTTCTGCCGCGCCAGCTGATGGCTGAGCGCCTTGTCCATGCCCAGCAGCGAAGCATCCATGCCGCAGCCGACAAAAGGAATGTGGAACAATTCCAGCATGCCCTGAAGCGTTCCATCCTCGCCATTGCGGCCATGCAGGACCGGAAAGAAGACGTCGACGGCTACAGTTTCACCGTTTTCACTTTTTAATTCAAAGTTGCTGCGAGCCAAGGTCAGTCGCAGACGCAGATCCGACGCTGTATGCCACTGATCTGCTTCGATTTCCGCCGCGCTTGCATTTGTGAGAAACCAGTCGCCCTGAGGATCAATGCCGATTTTTACAACTGTGTACCGCTGCGGATCCAGTGCCCGCAGCACGCCCGCCGCGGAATGCAAAGAAACATGGTATTCATCGCTGCAGCCGCCAAACAGGACGGCAACGTTCAATTTTTCGTTCATGATTTAGTCCTCCTCGATAATTTCAGTTTCCGGCGGCAGCGGATAATCGATCCGGCTGCGGCTGGTGTAACAGGCTTCCTTGCGCACAAGTTCACCGCTGTGCGCGTCGTAGATCGTGCGCGCAATATCCTGTGTGCGGAAGATCTGTCCTTTTTTTCGCGAATAAGTCAGCGCGGAACCAGTCACCTCGTAGCGGCAGCGCGGCGGCTGTGCGCATCGGAACTGCGCGTGAACGGAATCCTCGTCAAAGTCCAGAATCAGCTGAAACGGCTGATCCGTATCGTTGCGGAATTTCAGATCGCTCCAGCCCTCCTGAATCGTCGCGTCGATCCCCGCCGGCATTTCCGCATTTGGATTGGCCGGCAGCGAGATGACCAGATGCGGATGCTTCTCGATCACCGTCAGCGGCGTATGCAGCACCATCCAATATAACAGTTCGCTCATAAAACACAGCCCGCCACCATGGACCGGTACGATTTTACCATCGTGCAGCCCCAGCCCCGGCAGATAGGGATCATCGTGATCGGCGCCCCGTGCCAGCTGCCAGAACGAGAACACCTCGCCCGGTTCGATGATCAGCTGCTGCATGCGGCGGGAGACCACCTTCAGGTTGTGGGCCTTGTTGTATTGATATTGAATATCATACCCGCTGTCAGGATTGATTAATCCCTGCGTACATTCATATTGGATATACGGCAGCCGTTCTTCGGCCTGCCTGCGCGCATAACGATTCCCGTCATGCTTCATTTTTTGATAAAAACACCAGATTTTCTGCTTTCTGCGCAGCGGCAGAAGAAAAGGCAGAAATTCCGTAACTCGACGTCGGCTCATACAATTCACTCTCCTTGAAGTTTCCCTTATTATGCCACCGGAAGATGACTTTCCCATGGCCGCTCCGGTGACTTGTTTGTCACTTTCAGTATAAAAGGAAAAGATCTTAAGTTCTTTACTTCCCCATGACGCTTTGTGAAGGTCTATGACAGGTTTCTTAAGAAACGATGACGACGTGTTCGGCGGCGGAAGAGGATCCTTTTTCCCCGCGCATTGTGGTACAATGAGATCAATGAAATTTCAAGGAGGGAAACAGAGTTATGAATTATCCGCAATGGAAAAAATCCGACTGGTCCGAAACCCGCTTCGGCGTGACGATGAAGGACGAGTATATCGGACTGGAACAGCCGAAGGATCCCGCGGTGCTGAGCTGGGTCGCCAGGGAAAATGCGCTGACCGATCAGTTTTTCAGCACGCTGCCGGGCTATGCGAAGAAAAAGGAACAGCTGCAGGCGCGGCCGTTTTACGCCAGCTATACCGCCGTCACGGAAACGCCAGAGGGCTATTGGGCAACCCGGGCCAACGCGGACGGCACGCGCACACTGGTCGTTTTGGACAAGGAATTTAAAGAAATCCGGGAAGCGGATCTGAGCCTGATTCCGGACACAATTACGGTGTTTACGGCCAATCCGTCCTTTACGGATCCGGATCTGATTTATTATACCGGACTGGAAGACGGGGCTGGCCGCCCGTGCGTGCTGGTCGTCGATCAAAAGGAAAACAAGCTGATCCGCAAACTGGACGGGATTTTCTACTCGCTGTGGGATAAGACCGGCCGCCGGATTCTGTATTCCGACGCCGACGCCGATCCGGAAAAAGGGTTGAACGTCAACCATGTTCGCTGTTATGACTGCGACACGGATGAAATCCAAACCTGCTTTGATTACCGTGAAAACGCCGTGCTGGTACGTCTGGCCTGCTCCGCTGACGGGGCTACTGTCGTTGCGGAAGTGATGGAAAATTACGCCGATACCGTGATCTTTGTGCAGCAGGACAACGGCGAATTTGTCTCTGTCAGCGCGAACATAAAAGGCGCGTTCACCTATGTCGATACACTGAACGGGGAGCTGATTTTCCTGACCCAGTCTCAGGCGCCGCTGGGGCGTCTGATCGCTGTGAAGCAAGGCCAGACGCTGGCGGAAGGCAGGACGCTGGTCGCAGAATGTGAAATGAAGCTGGAAGATGCGATCCGTCAAGGGGATCAGCTGGTGCTGTTCTATTTAAAAGATGCGGCGTCGTTCGTCCGCGTGGTGGACGCTGAAGGAAAGAAGGTCCATGATCTGTCGCTGCCGAGCCAATGGGGCGCGTGCACGCTGGCCATGCAGAATGGGCGCGGGATTCGCAAATCCGATTCACTGATTCTGGAATTTGAATCGTTTGTCCATTCGCCGATGCTTTTGAAGCTGACCGGCGATCAGCTGAGCGTGCTGTATCAGCCGAATCCCAAAACGGCGGCGGATATCGAAGTCCGGCAGATTTTCACCGAGGCTCCGGACGGCGAGCGCATCCCGGCCTTTGTCGTCATGCCGAAGGGGTTGGAGAAAACGGGAAAGACCCCGACGCTGATGTATGGCTACGGCGGCTACAACAACGCGATCCTGCCTTCCTATAATAATCCGTTTGTCGATCTGGACATCGTTGACTGGGTCAGTCAGGGCCGGATCTATGTCAGCATCAACCTGCGCGGGGGCAGCGAATACGGCACCCGCTGGCATGAAGGGGGAAGTCTGTCAAACAAGAAAAACTGTTTCACCGATTTTATCGCGACCGCTGAGCGCATCCAGCAGGAAGGCTGGACCTGCCCTGAGAAAACAGCGATCTGCGGCGGTTCCAACGGCGGACTGCTGATGTGCGCGCTGCTGACGATGCGGCCCGATCTGTGGGGCTGCGTCATCGCCTCGGTGCCGCATACCGATATGATCCGTTTCCGCAACGATGACCGGGGACCGATGTATATCACCGAATACGGCGATCCGATGGATCCGGCGCTGTTTTCGTACATGCTTTCCTATTCTCCATATCACAACATCCACCCGGTCGCTTATCCGGCAACGTATATCCAGACTGGCGAATGTGATAACAACGTGCCGCCGTATCATGGCAAGAAAATGGCCGCGAGACTGCAGGAAAACAACCAGAGCGATCATCCGGTGCTGCTGCGCGTGCTGGCGCTGGGCAGTCATGACCGCGGCAAGGGCGAAGCCCATCTGAAAACGATCGCTGAAATGCAGAGCTATATCGACTGGGCGTTAGGCGAGGTGCAGGAATGATCACGGTCTATCTTGTCGGCCCGCTGTTTACCGAAGCCGATCAATATCAGCGCCGGAAGGAAGGGGAACGGCTGCGTCAGGAACTGGCAAAGCGGGATGTCGATGTTCAGCTTGTCAATCCGATCGACCTGCCTTTAAACGAAGGCGGCGCGTCGACGCCGGCAGCGATCTTTGAAGCCGATTATCATTTCCAGTGCGAAGCGACGCACGTGTTCCTGGATCTGGCGAATGAAGATACCGGCAGCCACATGGCGCTGGGCATTCTGTTGGAGAAGAAGCTGAGCGGCAAGCCGATCCAGCTGTACCCGGTGTACTCCGATTCCCGGATCGGACGCAATCAGGCATCCGGCCTGGATTGTCCGATCGGCTACAACGCGTTTGTGATCGGCGGCTTGAAAGCCAACGGAATTCAGACGTATTCAAGCTTTGATCAGGCGTGCGATCAGTTCCTGAAGGATCTGGAAGGCTGAGCGTAAGCCTGAGGAATCAAACGGTAGTCCGGCAAAAGCCGGAAATTCAAACAATATCTATCAGAAAAGGAAAGAGCGGCGGAAGAGAGCGGCAGGAAGCTGAAACCGCGGCTTTTTCTGTTTGCTTCAAGGGAAGGATGACCTTCTTTGAAAAGTATGATAAACTGATACCATTGATTTCAAAGAGGGAGGAAGGGAAAAATGAAAAAAAGATTCTCGAAGTTTTTCGGAACGCGGCAGTTTTACAAGCTGGCGCTGGCTGTGGCGGTCCCGTTGATGATGCAGCAGCTGATCACCAGTTCGGTTAACCTTGTCGATAATTTAATGGTCGGCCAGCTGGGGGATGCGGCGCTGGGCGGCGTCGCGGCGGTCAATCGGTTCTATATTATCGCGACCTATGGGACCAACGGCGTGCTGGCGGCCGCGGCGATCTTCATCGCACAGTTCTTCGGGGCGCGGGATGAGGAACGAATGAAGCAATCGTTCCGGTTCTCGATCTTAAGCGCGTATGCGATCATGATCCCGTTCTTCATCCTGGGGATTCTGGCGCCGCAGGAGATTGTGCATTTCTTTACGGGCGACCCGGTGATCATTCAGCTGGGCAGCGCCTATATGCGGATTGCGGCGTTTACGTTTTTGCCGATGGCGTTGTCATTGGGGATTTCCAGCGCGATGCGGGCGGTGGGGGAAACCAGAATTCCGTTAGTGATCAGCGCCGGGGCGGTGCTGACGAACACGGTGCTGAACTATTGTCTGATCTTCGGGAATTTCGGTTTTCCGCGCTTAGGTGTTGAGGGCGCGGCGATCGCGACGTTGATCGCCCGGGTGCTGGAAGCGGCCGTGCTGCTGATCGTATTGACGAAGCTGGATCTGCCGTTTAAAACCAAATTGGCGCAGCTGTTCCACGTTCCCGGCCAGCTGGCCCGCAGCATTCTGATCAAGGCGGCGCCGTTGGCGCTCAACGAAGTCATGTGGTCGCTGGGAATGGCGACGTTGTTCAAGTTCTATGCGACGCGCGGACCGGAGGTCATGTCCGGTTATTCGATTGCGAATACGATCGGCGATATCTTCTTCGTGCTGTTCGGCGGGATGGCCGCAGCGACGACGGTTCTGGTTTCGCAGCCGTTGGGTGCGAACAAGCTGGACGAAGCGCGCGATCATGGTTATCAGCTGCTGGGCTTCAGCGTCATGCTTTCCTTGTTGTTCGCGGTTCTGATGTTTGGTTCTTCGTTTGTCGTTCCGCATTTCTATCAGGTGTCGCCTACCGCCAAGCAGGTTGCGGTGGACGTGCTGCGGATCATGTCGGTGATGTTCTGGATTTATATGGGCAACACGCAGTGCTACTTCATTCTGCGCGCCGGCGGCGATACGCGTTCGACTCTGTTTATGGATTCGGGCTATATGTGGACGGTGAACATTCCGCTGATCTGCTGCTTCACCTATTTTACCGGCGTTGATATTCTGGTGTTGTATGTCATCGGACAGATGACGGATATTCTGAAGCTGGTGATCGCCTATTCGTTAGTGCGGAAAGAGAAATGGGTCGTCAATTTAACGCAATTTTGAAACAGCGGTGGTCTGCCCGGATCCGGGCAGACTTTTTCTTTGAGAAATGTTAAAAAATGGAGGTCAATAGTAAAAGTAAATGCAGGTAAAGAAGAAAATGTGTATCGGGGCAGAG
>ERZ507044.273-NODE-273-length-31754-cov-11.1256_pt1 | contig 31754 bp, 23 predicted proteins | sample MGYA00512870_ERZ507044 | MGnify/ENA metagenome assembly ERZ507044
TTATATCCTAACTTCTGATACCCTTGATGAGATACTAAGATTAACTGAACATCACCTGTATGATTTCTTCTCAATTTCAATATTTTATACTCATCTAATTCTATTTCGAGTAGGATACTTTATTCCTACTTTTATAATACGAAAAAGTGCCGCATCCCACAAAGATACTCGGCACTTATCTATCCACCGCTTCCCTTCAATGAAGAGATAGCGAACGATGGGTATCGCTTTCTCAAGCGTCCCTACACTTATAGTATATTCCATTCCTGAGTTATTTCAAGGTTTTTTATCAATTTGTTTTTTGCCCCCGATTATTCTTAATTGCCCGCTGGATCCGCTACGCTGTTTTGTTATCCTTGATCGCGCCCTTGCGCCATTTCAGCTGCAGCTTTTCAATCCAGCCCGTCTTATAACGCAGCGACAGGTAGCCGACAAAGGACATGATCAACGCTCCCAGACAGTCGACGATCAGATCCTTCATCGTGTCCAATAACGCCGCCCGGCCGATCAGCTGCGTTCCGTTTTCCAACATGAACTTCTGCATATTCAGACGCAGGATACCGTCAAAGGTAAATTCATAGATTTCCCAGAAGACGCCCAACGTTACCGCGAAGCAGAACGCGAAGACCGCAACAAAGACCGGCGACAGGTTCATCGGAATCTTTTCCGACTTATTTAAGATCGTGACGAAGGAAAAGCCCAGTGCCCCCAGCATTCCGCCGCTGAAGGTATGCAGGATCGTATCCCAATGCGGTACATTGTAATAAAACGCCCGCACCTCGCCCAGATAAATCGCACAGTACAGAAAGACCGCGTATAACAGAAGCATGTTGCTGGGAATCTGGATCTGAATTTTATGCTCGATAAAATCCGGCAGCCGCATTGCGACAACCCCCAGAATGCACTGCACCAGCATCAGCAGATAATCGCTCTTCACACGGACATCTTCGGCGACAGCCTCGGAAGGCGACAAGGCGATCCGGATGATCAGGAAGATCACCGACAGGATCATCGTGACGAAGACAAAGTTATAGATAAATGAATTCCAATTAAATTTCTTCTTCATAGCGTTTCCTCTTTTCAAACATAGCTTCTATTTTAATCACGACGCAGGCGACTTGCAATCTTTTCCCTCTGTTTTGCAGTAAATTATTGTTCATTTTCAACCATTTTATCCTGTTTAAAACAAGCTGCGCACAAAAAAATCAGAAATCAAAGACCTGTCTGCGGCAGATTGGATTCCTGATTTTCAAATTCAGTTTAATTGGACGACGATTCTGCCGCAGGTTCCTTACTGCGGCGGCGACGGGTGGCTTTCTTCTTTTCTTCCAGCATCGTATTGAAATTGACGATGCCGTTTCTTGCGGTTTCTTCCAGCGTCTCCATTGAAATTTCACCGCCCATGCGCATGCCCAGGCATTCCATGACCATTGGCAGATTCATGCCGGTCAGCACCGTAACCTGTTCGTTCAGCACAAATGCCGACTGATTGCACGGCGTACCGCCTAGTAAATCCGCAAAGACCAGAACACCTTCTCCGGTGTCGACCTCCTTGACCGCTTCCTGCAGCCGTGTGCGGAAATCCTCCGGATCATCCTGCGTATTCAAAACGACCGCTTTCATCTGCGGAATGTTTTCGCCGAAAAAGATCTCCGCTGTTTTCAACATTCCTTCGGCCAGAGGGCCGTGGCTGATTAACAAAATACCTTTCATCTCTACCTCCCGGCAGTCTGTTTTTCATTCGGCTGCCTGTATTTTCCTTGATTATTCCTTCATCTTTATTCCGATTCTGATCCTGCGGTTTTCCCGGGGCTTTGTGCTTCAGGCATTGTCCGCCGTTTAATCATTCATCTGGATCAGCCAGCCGATCAACCCGACTGCGGCCCGAATCTGATCGCTGTCCATCTGCACGTCGAACTTGCCGCCCGGCATTTCGCAGGTCATTGTGGCAGGATCCGCCGTGCTGATCAGAATGCCGCTGTCCCAACTGCGGATCAGGCTGTCGTCTGGTTCCGCCGCTGCCTGAACGACAGTTTCCGGCCAGGCTTGTGCGCAAAGCTCACAGAGCTTCGCTTCCTTCCCTTTTAAAATGACGCACAGCGCTTTTTCCCGGCCGAGCTGATTCAAATAAACCAATCGGGCCTGCGGGAAGTGCTCGCGCAGCTGCTGCAACCCCAGCTCCGTCCCGGTTTCTTCCAGAAAGCAGAACGCAACCGGCTGATGGCGGTAAGTGCGGGCGCATTCCAGCATCGCGAACAACGCCGCGTTCTTTCCGGCATTGCCCGCCGTCTGTCGCCGGCCCAAGCCGAAAGCAATTAGAAAAATCAGAGCCGCAAGGATGAAGAAATACCAGCGCCCGTCTTCCTTAGTTCCCGCGATGCACAGCAGCACGCCCATCACAGCCAGCAGCACGCTCAGCACCAACGTCACCGTCAGATTATCCAGTTGATTTTTCCGGTTCGCCGATTGATCAAGCAGCCGCTGCCGGCCGGGGATCATTCGGGCTTCACGCAGATTGAAATCCGCCGCCACAATCAGGCGGGCATGCTCCGGATCGCCGCCGATCAGCTGCTGCCCATGAATGCCCTTTTTCCCGATCAACGCCGTGCGGTAGCCCAGCGTTCCCAACATTTCGCTTAACTGCAGCAGCGTGCGCTTTTTCTGACCTGCGCTCTTGCGCCGCGCCATCCGCTGACATAACGTCAGCAGGCGTTCCTTCATATTCTCCTGTACATCCATCGCGTTTCTTTCCTTTCCCGGTGAGAAAAGGCCGACGAATACGGTCGGCCCTGCAAGCTAAAACTTTACGAGATCATGAACCATTTTTTTGTTATATTCCGGTGAAATCTGATGCGTGAGCAGAACACCATGATCTTCCAGAAAACGGAATGCTTCTTTATCTTTATCGTCGACAAACAAGCAAGCTTCCGCTTTGACCTTATTTTCATTGTCTTTGGCGTACATGCCGCTGATGACGATCTCGTTCATGGAATAGCCGAGTTTAACTAATTCCACAGCGTCAAAGATCTCTTTGAAAACAACCATCACGCGGTAGTCTTCCAGCTCATCGCCGGTTAGTAAATCATACGCATCCTGCGGGGAAACCGCATCGACTTCGGCATTGAGCGCCGCCAATTCCAGCAGCATGACCTGGGTCGGATCGTTCGCCGTTTTCTCGTTGATCACCACAAATTCCTCGATGTTCAGCGCACGCGCAAAGTTACTGACCTGTCCATGCAGCATTCTTCCGTCCAGCCGATACTGAATAACTGCCATATTCTATTTCTCCTTTCAAATCGTAGTGAATTCCGCCCTTGTTTTTCTATTTTATGATCACAGAATCAGGGAAATGATCAGCGAGAAGACGAAGATCAAACCGACCAGCTTCAATGAAGAAACGTTCTTCTTATACAGCCAAGCCAGACAGATCGTCAGCGCTAACGGCGCCAGACCTGGGATGATGTTGTCCAATTCCTGCTGAATGTTCAAGACGTAATCGCCGATCTGAATCGCGCTGGTCAGCTTGAAGCCGACCCAGGAAGGAATCAGCGCGCCGACGGCGGTCATGCCCAGGATCGTGGCACTTTCCATCAGGCGGTCCAGAATTCCGGATTTGTTCATATCGCGGATAACCTTCATACCATTTTTATAGGTGTAGAAGAATCCAAAATAGGAAATTCCAAAGTAGTACGCATTGCCTAAGACAAAGAACAGGATCGCGCCGAAGATCGAGCCGTTCATCGCGAAGCCGGCAGCCAGCGCGCCGATGATCGCTTCAACGGTCGCCCGCAGCGAATCGCCGATGCCGGCCAGCGGTCCCATTAAGGACGCCTTGATCGTATTGACGGATTCTTCCAGCGCCGTGCGTTCCTCGCCATACGGCATATTGGCGATCTGTTCTTCCTGTGCGCAGTTCATGCCGAGCGTGAAGCCCATCCATTCCGGCGTCGTGTTGTAGAACGCCATATGGCGCTTTGCCGCAGAAATCTGATCTTCTTTATTTGGATATAATTTTTTAAGAACCGGAGCCAGCGCCGAGAAATACTGCAGCGTCTGGAAACGTTCGTAGTTGATCGTGACCATCGGGAAGCAGGCGAATCGTAAGAAGACGCCCATCAGTTCTTTGCGTTCCAGCGAAATGATCTTGTTATCGTTAACAGGCTGTTCCATTCTGTTTTCCGTCATTAGATCGCACCTCCTTTTCTCCGTTTACCCTGCGGGCCGAAGAAGAAGACAAAGATTGCCATCGAAACACCCAGCAGCGCGATCGCCAGCAGCGAGCCGCCGAAAACGGCGCACATTACGAAACCGACGATAAAGAACGGAATGTATTTGACTTTGTACATCATCGCCAGCAGCATGCCGAAGCCTAACGCCGGAAGCATACCGGTAGCGGCTGTCAGCCATTCAGAGATCCACACCGGCATATTTTCGTTGACCATGGTAACAAAGCTGGAGCCAAAGTAAATGCACAGGAAGACCGGGATGAATTCCGTAATGAAGAACACCAGCGAGCCGACCAGCTGCAGCCGGGTCATCTTCTTGTAATCCGCCGTTTCCGCGTACTTATCCGCAATATGCATCAACGGTGTATTGATCGTCCAGGCGGCCATCCGGCCCAGCTGACCCATAACGGAAACCGGAACCGCGATCGCAATCGCCGTTTCCATTTCCACGCCCGTAATAATGCACAGCGCCGTCGTTACCGTCGTCGCTGTCGTCGCATTGACCGGAATCGCTGCGCCGACGCCCTGCACGCCCATGTAAACCAGTGTTAAGGTACCGCCGATAATAATGCCCGTTCTTAAATCCCCCAAAATAAGACCGACCAAAGCGCCGCAGACGACCGGTTTGGTAGTCTGTAAGTTGACGAAGCCATAGTTTGTCCATCCAAAGAATGCACACACAACAGAAACAAATAAAGCATATCCTAGTCCAATATTCATATTGTACCTCCTCTCTAGGATTTTCCTTTATTCCTGCCCTCTCTTTTTGTTTTCCCAACCTCCTCTACTATTCAATTCAGCAGGCAGTCCCACCATGCCTACTTCTTGATATAATCCGCAAATCGTTTTGTGATGCTCATCGGATTGGTAATCGCCGTGCCCACGACAATCACATCCGCGCCGCATTCAAACGCCTTTTTCGCTTCTTCGCGCGTCCAGATCCGACCTTCAGCATTGATGAAAATATTTGGGAATTCTCTGCGGACCTGCTCGATCAGATCAAAATCCGCGCCCAGTGCATAGCGATCCAGACTGTCCTCGGTATACCCGGACAACGTCGTCGAGATGATATCCGCGCCGGCTTCCACACTGCGGCGGGCGTCGTTGATCGTGGCGATATCCGCCATGACGACCTGATCCGGATACTTTTCCTTAATCTCGCGGATCAGCTCATAGGCTTTGCGTCCGTTGCAGTTATTGCGGTCGGTGCCGTCCACCGCGATGATGTCGCTGCCGATCTCCCGCAGGACTTCGACTTCCTTCATCGTTGGAGTGATATACACGTCGCAGCCTTCCGTGACGACTTTCCAGATTCCGATCATGACCTTATCCGGGAAAGCTTCTTTGATCATCCGCACATTCTCCGGCCGATTCGCCCGGAAACCCGCACAGCCGCCGATCGCGGCAGCCTTCGCCATTCTTGTCATTTCCTCTGGCGGATTGAACGGATTTTCTTCCTCGTTGGCCTGACAGGAAACGATCAGTTTTCCTCGAATCTGTTGAAAAATTTCCTCTTTATTCATAACTGCTCCTCTCTCTTTTCGTGTCCGCAAAGGTACACCTTTATAAAACTTATGCAAGAGAGCGCGGAACAGAACTAAAACAGGTAAAATTTAAATTATTTATTCACCAATTTCTTCTGTGTAGGGGGTATTTTATTTAGTTCCGATTTGAAAGCGCTTGCGTTCTGAAATGATGATGTTATAATAAAACCATGAAAGCGCTTTTATAAAGGTGTACCTTTATAAACGGCAGACAATTTCAGCTATTCAAGGGAGGGGATAGCTGTTTTTGTCTTTCGTGCCAAACGTTTGTCAAGGAGGAATTAAAAACGTGAATTATGGCTATGCGCGAGTATCTTCTCGAAGTCAGAATCTGGACCGCCAGATTGAAGAATTAAAGGCTTTCGGCTTGACGGAATCGCAGCTTTATATTGATCAGCAGAGCGGCAAGGATTTTGACCGTCAGGCTTACCGTCAGTTAAAAGAAGTTCTGCGGCCGCAGGATTTATTAGTGATCAAAAGTATCGACCGGCTGGGCCGCAATTATCAGGCCATTCTGGAGGAATGGGCGGATTTGACCAAACGCCAGGACGTTCAGATTGTCGTGCTGGACATGCCGCTATTGGATACCCGCAGCCGCCCGGATAACCTCGTCGGCTGTTTCATCAGCGATCTGGTGCTCCAGATTCTCAGCTTTGTCGCGGAGAATGAGCGGATCAACATTAAGACCCGTCAGGCGGAAGGGATCCGGATCGCGAAGGAAAAGGGTAAGCACTTAGGCCGCCCCCGCTACATCCCGCCGGAAAACTTCAGCCTCGTGGCCGCCCGTTATCTGCGGCATGAATGCACGCTGCAGCAGGCTTTAGATCAGCTGCAAATCAAAAAAAGTACGTTTTATAAATACATCCGGAACCTCGATGCAGTATAATGAAGTTAACAAATGGATTGAACAGCGGACGCCGTTGTGAATCATAGAAAGAGGATTGTTATGAAATACAGAGAAAAAGGGAAAATCCCGGCGCGGACTTCCTTGCTGGGCTTCGGCTGCATGCGTTTCCCCGTCAACGAAGATGGAAAAATCAATCGCCCGGAAACGATGAAAATGCTCGACTACGCCTACGAACATGGCGTCAACTATATCGACACCGCCTATCCGTACCACAACTTTGAAAGCGAGGAAGTCGTCGGTCAGTGGGTCGCTACCAAACCCCGCGGCAGCTTCTACCTGGTCACCAAATCACCGACCTGGATGTGCAAGGACATCGCCGATTTCGATCGGATTTTAGAGGAACAGCTGACCAAGCTGCAGACCTCCTATATCGACTTTTATCTGCTTCACGCCTTAAGCCGCGAACGGTGGGAGCACATCAAGGAAATGAATCTGCTTCCGCATCTGAAATCCGTGCTGGACAGCGGCAAGGTTCGCCGGATCGGCTTCTCGTTCCACGACGATTATGAGGTCTTTGAGGAAATCCTCAACGCTTACGACTGGGACTTCTGCCAGATTCAATTCAATTATATGGACACCGAGATTCAGGCGGGATTGCGCGGCTACGAGCTGGCAAAAGCCAAAAATATCCCGATGACGATCATGGAGCCGGTCAAGGGCGGCATGTTAGCGAACGTTCCGGAGGAAATCCAGGCGGAATTCCGGCGCGTCCATCCGGATTGGAGCGACGCTTCCTGGGCACTGCGCTGGGTCGGCGGCCACGACAACGTGCAGACCGTGCTTTCCGGCATGAGCACGATGGAGCAGGTCATCGACAACGTCAAGACGTTCAGCGAAATTGAACCGCTGAACGCAGAAGAACAAGCGACCATCGAACAGGCTCGCCAGCTGTTCCAGGCCCGGATTCAGGTGCCGTGCACCGGCTGCCGCTATTGCATGCCATGTCCGTTCGGTCTGGACATTCCGAAAAACTTCCGGCTGTTAAATACCGCTCACGTCTACAATGTCCACGCGGCCCAAAAGGAAAGCTACGACGCGCTGGACGTCACCGCGAAAGCATCCCATTGTCAGAAATGCGGCGCATGCAAAACCAAGTGTCCGCAGCACATCGACATCCCGACGGAAATGGAAAAAGTCGTCCGGGAATTTGAAAAATAAGCTGAGAATTACGGCGGAGGCGTTCCGGATTATCTCCCGGATCAAGTCCGCCTTTTTCTTTTACCCGGAGTGCGCTATAATGAGAAAGGAAAAACAAGAAAGAGGAAAATACCATGAGTCTTTTAGGGATCTCTCTCTACCCGCATCTGCAGTCAGAAGCGGTGATGAAACAACAATTAAACCTGGCCGTTACGCTCGGTTACAGCCAGGTCTATACAACCGTCCAATCGCCCCAGGCCTGGAACGGACCGACACAGTTAAAGCCGCCGTTTCAATGGCTTATCGGTGAATGCCGGAAGCTGGGGCTGACGCTGCATGTCGACATTAATCGTCGCGTCATGGAACAGGTCGGCGCCCAACCGGACGATTTATCGCTATTTGTCCGTCTTGGCATCCGGATCATCCGTCTGGATTTCGGCTTTGAAGAAGATCACGAGCTGGTCGCGCAGATGACCTGCAACGAGGATGGCGTATTGATTGAAGACAACGCGTCGATGCAGGCGGAACCGATCAATCGGATCAAGGCGATCCAGCGCCATGGCAACCTTGAAAATTACATCGCCGTGCATAATTTCTTCCCGCATCCGGACACCGGCATGTCGTTTACCGACACGTTTAAAAACGCGAAGCTGTTTAAAGCCTGCGGCATCCGTACCGGGGTATTCATCAACTCGCTGGACGCCGACAACCTGTTATTCCGGTATGGCCACGGGTTATGCACGGTGGAAAATCACCGCTACAAACCGGCTTATTTAAGTGCCGGGGAACTGACGGCAACCGGGATGTTCGATTACATCTTTTTCGGCGATGGCAATCCTTCCCGCACCGAAATGGAACAGGTTCAGGAAATCGTACATCATCATTGCGTTTCCGTTCCAGTCTACTTTAATTCCCGACTGGATGATGAGCTGCGTCAGAAGCTCTTGAACGTGGTGCTGAAATCCCGCAGCGATCAGCCGGAATTCATCCTGCGCGCCACGCAGACCCGCGGCTTGGGGCATGTTCCAGCTCATCCGGGACCGGATCGCGATAAACTGTGCATCACCCTCGATAACGAATTATCCGGCAAATATGAAGGCGAATTGCAGATTGCCTTAAAAAGCATGCCGGGCGTGGAATATGCCACGGTGATCGGACAGGTGGATATGTTAGCGGAAAATCTGATCTCGCTGATCCGTTATGGCAAGGTTGCCTTCCGGTTAGTGGAAGCAGAAAAGATCCAGAATGCGACTGTGGGTCAGGAACAGACGCATCAGGAGTAATTTCCCAGGCAATATGGAACAAGGCCACGCTTTCCCTGTCGGACATTTCCCGCAGATTGCGCTGCCCTTCGCCTTTCACTCGCCAAGACTTCCGGTTTACGGATGTTTTAAAAACCAATGCTGACCACAAGCAGCTCTCAGGAACACTCTGAAGCTGCTTTTTTCTGTTCCTTGTTCATGAAATAGAGCAGAATAGACAAAGAAAAAGAATGCTTGAAATGACAGTGGATAACGCTGAGAAAGCAGCTAGAACACGAAAAAACCGCAATCCGGCAGGGACAGCTTGTCCTTCATACCGATTGCGGTTTATTAAATTTTTACAATGCGATGCGATAGCGCAGCCGCAGCCGTTCTTTGCCTGTCAGCGATTTCCGGTTGGTGTAAATCTGTTCGATCACAGAAATCAAGACGCGTTGTTCATGGGGCTGCAGCGACTCTTGAGCATAGATCAGCTTTTCAATCAACGCCTGTGCCCGCAGAATATCCGCTTCCGCGATCCCCGGCAGTTTCTGATTCAGCCTCCATGCGGTAAGCTCAGCTTTCCAGCCAGGCTGATAAGGAACTGCCAGAGCTTTCATCAAGCTGCCGATCAGCTTGCACAATATTTCATCCCGCGCCGAAGCGTCTTTCCAACGCCGCCGCCAGCGGCTTATCCGCAGCTGACGCCGGACTTCCAGCACGATCAGCAAGAACAGAACAAAATCGCACAAAAGCAGGATTGCTCCAAGAACACCGCTGACTGGCGAAGGCAGCGGCGTCTGGGGTTCGGTTGGTTGGGAAGCGAGATCGTCCAACAGCTCGCCCGGATCTTCCGAGTCCTTCAAGGCTGCCGTCATTTCAATATCCTGCGGTTGTTCCGCCATCTGCAGCAATGCAAATGTATCGTAATAACAGCCGGGAGTTACATCGACAGGAATCCAACCCAAGCCATCCAGATACACCTCGCACCAGGCATGGCTGTCCTGAGCGGTCAGCTCTGCGATCCCCCCGGCGCTGATCTGTTCTCTGGTCAGCCGGTAGCCTTCCGCGTAACGGGCTGGAATTCCCATAACACGAAAAGCCATGACGGCCGCAGAGGCGTACTGCACTGCATTGCCGGTTCGGCTCTCGCTTAAAAACCAGCGGACCGGATCCGCTGACTGCGGCGTTTGCGGCGGTGTTTCGGCATATTGAACCTGCTTTTCCAGAATATCCCGAATTCGCGTCACAGCCTCATAAATTCCCGGAGAGCTCATCGGTTCCTTGAGAAACAAAGTGCGGATCAGCGACTCAGTTTCCGCATCGACATCCAGATAATTCTGATAGACAAAACTACGGTAGACGGCTTCAGCCTGAATGTATTGACGCTGCGCATCCGTTTGAGGTGCTTTTATCCAATCCGGGGCGTGAAGCAGCTCGCCCGGCTGATCGCCAGACCATTCGACAAACTCTCCATGCCGAAAACCCAACAGAGCGTTAGCATGATAGCCCATATCCAGCCAGCTGCGGACTGAACCTGTTATAGTGTCTGCTTCCACTGAATAAGGAAAGTAGGAATATTTCCGATTTGCGCCGTGATTGGCCACTTCTATCCGATTCGCCTGCAGCGGGGTATCCGGATCCAGCCTCAGCGCTGCGGCTGACTGCGCCCCGACGGGGAAGTTCTCCATTTCCAGCCACTTTAACATGCCTTCATTGCTTCCGGCATAGGCCGCTTTCTTCAGCGCCAGCCACCGGCCCCCTTCATATCGGCCGCCAATATAGCCGCGCAGATAAAAGGTTTTCAGCTGCTCCGTCGTAACCGTCAGCGTCGCTCCTTCCCCGCTTAATAAACGATCCGCTTTCCAAACATCGCCCTGCGGCAGGGAATCCCCACCATAGCGCAGCGTATCCAGATTGGCAAAGAGATCCTTCCGCAGCCGCGTCATTTCCATTAATTCCTGATTCTTTCCGATGAATGTCAGAAGCAGCGCGCTGATCACGCCAAGCCAGAGCCAGCGTTTTCCCGCAGACGCCGCGTTGACCCATTGAAGCCAGAGAGCCGCAATCCCCGCCAGCATCAGCACCATCGCCCAGGAAGACACACAGCGTAACCGCAGCCCGGGCATCATCAGAAGCAGAACGGTCAGTCCCATCCGACCCGGATGGCTGCGCCATGTCCAGATCAGAATCGCAAATCCGCTCATCAAGACGGTGAAAAAGATCGAATAAGAGAAACGTGTTAACGAGGGATTAGCCAGAATATTCCGGGCGTCCTCCTCATAGACATTCCAGGCCTGAATCAGGCCATTCACGCACGCCACCAGTCCGGAAACCAGCCATGGCAAAAGAAGCAGCGTCAACCCCAGCCATGCCAGCCACAGGCTTCGGCAAAGCCGCAGCCGGCTGGTTTTCGTCAATCCCGCCTGCAATCCAAGCAGCGCGGCGCCAACCAGCCACGGACCCCAAAGGCCGCTGACTGGTCTTGCGCAGATCACAGCCAGCTGGGCGGCAAAACCGGCAAGCAGAAGAAAACCCGCGATAATCTCCATCGCGGAAACAATTTCTCTTTCGGTTTTCTTCCGACGCCCTTTTTCACTCATGCTCTCTCTCCTAAATCATCAACTGCACGGCTGCGTTGTCCAATGCGGACAGCGGCAGCTCAATCTGTTGGCAGCGCCCTTTTTCACTCATGTGGATCGTCTGTTGATCCGCTCTGACAGTAATCGCCGTCACGTCCAGCTGCGGGTCCAGCGAATTCAGCATCCGCGGGAAATCCCCGGCCGTCACATAAATCATTTTATTGTATTGCTTCCGATCCCCCAAGCCCGCGAACAGGCGCAGACCATTGCCCGGACTTGAAGGCAGACGCAGATGAATCCAGAATGCCGCCAGCTGAGCGCCGTCCTGAACTGAACGTACCGGTTTTGACGCCAGCTGATTTTCTGCCGCAAACACCGCCTGATGACCCACACCCTGTTCGATCAGCTTCTGACTGAACGATAACGCCAGTTCCACGACAGCGGAAAGTACCGCCGGCTCCTGATTCTCCAGACTGGCGTCCAACATCAAAATCGTATCGTAGTGACTTGTATCGCTGGCTTCCTTGACGACCATCGTATCGAGCTTGCTGGAAAGCTTCCAGTGGATTTGACGGATATCGTCTTGCGGTTGATAATCGCGCAGATCGAACACCTCGCTGGGATCGCTGCCTTTGCGGTTTTCATAGACGGTTTCCCCTTCCAGAATCCCATGCGGCATCTTTGTGATCTTTAACTGGACCGGCACTGACTGCGGATAAACCGTCAGGCTCTGGCTGGACAGCGGAGGCAATCGGAAAGCGCACAGACCGAACAGATCGCTGACCCACAGCGCCTGACAGCTCATTGAATATTCGCCGCAGCAATCCGGAATCCACTCGACCGCGGCCTCCCGTTTCTTATCCAGCGCAAAAACCGCGGATTGTTCTTGAATTTGTCCAATCAGATGATTTTCAACCGTCAGCTGAACATGCAGCTGGCCGGCGGCCAACAGGGGAAAACGATTGACGATTATGCGATAAAACGTTTTTTCTCCCCGCAAAATGCTGCCATCCAGACAGACCTCAAAGCGCATCCGTTTGACATCCAGAAATAACAAGATCGCCAGGACCGCCGGTAAACTCAGTCCCAGAAGCAGGATCAGAAACACAAGCCGGCTGCTGAAAAACCACGTCAGAAGCAGACAGGTCATTAAGAAAACGACGTAAGCACGCCGGCTTTTCTTCATGCCCAGGCGCCTCCCGGTTTCTGCGGCGGCGCAATTTCATCCAGGACCGCATTCATCAAAGCCTGCGGCATAATTCCTTCTACCCTGGCCTGCGGACGTAAAATCAGACGATGCGCACAGACGTCGTTAAACACAGCGCGGACATCCTGCGGCAGCGCGTAATTGCGGTCCATTAATACCGCATGGGCTTTGGTCATCTGCGTCAGCGCCAAAACACCGCGCGGACTCACACCCAGCTCAATCGCCGGCAGCTTGCGCGTCCGTTCGCACAGGCGGATCAGATAATGCAGCACATCGTCATGAATCCGAACGGAAGTCAGATAATTCTGCACTTCGCGGATATTCTCGCGGGATGCGATTTTCTGGATCTCATCGAGCGGGTTCACATAACGGCGGGCTTTGAGAATCCGCACCTGATCCTCCGTTGCCGGATAACCGATCGAAAGCCGTACCATGAAACGGTCCATCTGCGATTCCGGCAGCGGCTGCGTGCCGGTCGTTCCCAACGGATTCTGCGTTGCGATGCAGATAAACGGATCAGGCAGCCGATGTGTCGCACCATCGACGGTGACGCGATGTTCCTCCATGGCTTCCAACAGCGCGGATTGTGTCTTCGGCGACGTCCGGTTGATTTCGTCTGCTAACAAAAGGTTGCAGGCAGCCGCGCCTTCACGGTATTCAAATTGATTCGTCTGGCGGTTGAACATGCTGAAACCGGTGATATCGGAGGGCAGCGTGTCCGGCGTAAACTGAACTCGTTGATAATCCAGCCCCAGCGCTTTGGAAAAAGCCAGGGCCAGCGTTGTTTTTCCCACGCCCGGGCAATCTTCCAACAGGATATGGCCGCCGGCATAGATCGTCATCAGCACCTTGCGGATGATTTCATCTTTCCCGGTAAACGCTTTGGAAACTTCGCGGATAATTTGTTCCGATTGTTCAATAATCATGACTGTCCCTCCTGTGTCTGCGGTATTGCCTCTGATGGCGGCGTTGCTTCAATCGACGGCGGGATGACCGCCGGGTCATTGTTCTCTATTGCTTTGGGCGGAATCGAATCCGGTGCGGCCGTTGATTCCGGAATGGGCGCTGTTGCCTCGGGAGTCGGAATTGCCGGATCCCATTCTGGCGCAGATTCTATTTCCGGAGAAGGTTCGGGACTGAGGGACGCCGCGGGCTCCATCAGAGAGGTCGCAGACCGTTGTCCCCCAAACAGCTGCCAGGCTCGCCGCTCGCCCTCATCCAGTTCCCCGGCAGTCATTTCATCCGGACTTCCATAGCCCATTAATTGTGTTTTCCACTGGTCGACATACGCTTGCGTCCAGGCTGGATCGGTCAATGTGACATGGAAATCTTCCGGCAGCGCGTCGCCGAAATAAAATGGCATTGCGTAGCTCGGCACGACCAGCGTCGGCGGCTGCGGATTGTGAAAAATCGCTTCACTCAGTTGAGTGCATCCATAGAAAACTTCAGTTCCCAACGCCGTCAGACTGGCGGGCAGATCAATGGTTTTCAACGCCGTATTGGCAAAAGCCGCTGTGCTGATCATGTCGATCGCGCTGTCCTGTGCAAATTCAACTGTCGCCAGCGAGACGCATCCTTCAAATGCAGAATCTTCTATCTGCGTCAGAGAACTGCCGGTAAAGCGGACAGCTTCCAGATTCACACAATTCGAAAAGGAACGGATTCCAATATACTCCAGACCTTCCGGCAAGATGAACGTTCCGGAGTACCCTGAATTTTCAAACGCGGAATCCATGATCCAGGTCAGTTCTTCTCCATTTGTTAAGGTAAACGGATTGGCGCAGTCTTTAAACGCCGCCTCGTCGATCCCCCGCGTATGCGGAAGCAGCGGAATTTCGCCAGCCGCATTCCAAGTAGACTGCAGAACTGCCAGTGCCTGGGGATCCAGATCTTCGCCCCAGCCATACAACAAGCCCGTCTCCCCGACCTGTTCCAGAGAATAATGATGATTTGCGTAATGGAAACTATAGGGATATTCATAGTTGAAATAGGTATCTTCCGGCGCGAACCCCGGTATTGAAGGCTGATAGTCATTGACAAATTCCGCATGACCGGCATTGAATGCCGCAAAATGCAGTTTGGGTGCGCCTTCCAGCGCCTGATCCTGCACGGTGATTGCGGTCGGATTCAAGCTGACCAGTCCTTCCAGCTTAAGACAGTCGGCAAAAGCATGCCTGCCGATCGCTTCCACGCTTTCCGGAATCTCCGCCGCAAACAGCGCAGCGTTGCCGGCAAAGGCCCGGCTGCCAATTCGGGTAATTCCCTGCGGCCAGTCCCCGGCGCTTAAGAATGTCGGACACATTTCCGCGCTTAACAGAATCCGTTCCTGGTCCAGCGTCAGAATTTCAAAGTTGCCTTCCGCTTTGACGCTCAGTTCTGCGGCGGTCCGCAACATCTGCGGCTGCTTCTCCAGCAGTGCTGCCCAGCGGCTGCGATAGCTCTCCGCCTGAGCTTCGCTGACCCAGGCGCTGACCGCGGTCAGATCCGTAAAGCTGTCCGGCTGAATTTCCGGCGCTTCGCCCAGACACACGATCTGCGGAATATTCGCGGTTATACTCGCGGAATCCAACTGGCTTACACTTGCGGGCAGCAGAAGCAGTTCTACGTTTTCCAGATTTTCCAAGGCGCCTGGCAGAATTTCAACGACGCCCTCAGGAATTCTTACAATCCCCTCAGCGCTGGCAAGCATGCTTAACAGCTGCGTACCGTCTTCCGAAAGCAGCGCTTCACCTTCAACACGATACCGAATCGCCTGACCATCGTCGCGGACCAGCTGATTATCGGCAAGCTGACTGCCCCAGCGGGACAAATACCGCCACTCCGTTCCCGAAGGCACTACAATTTCCGCGCCGTGAAGCTGGCTCAGATCCATTTCCACCGGCTGATCAGAGGTCAGAATCAGCCGCTGAATATGATTTCCCGTCGTAAGTTCTACCGCCTCGACTTGCTCGTCCAGCGTTATTTCCGTGCGGGATAACGGGATCTGAAGCAGGCGGGTTTTCGCTTTGTTGTAAAGCAGACCATCTTCTGAACTCAGATACGGATTTCCCGCATCCACGCTCCAGGCAAAGCGCGGCGTCAGTTTCTGATTGCTGATTTTATACACGGACTTCGGCAATGAAACCGTATCGACGGAAGCCGAAAGATCAACCCACTGCACGCCTTCTGACACGCTCAGCTGTTCTGCCGGTTGGACAAGTCCGGTCAGCGTTTGCACATATTCCAAATAGGCAAAAGAATTTTCATCAAAATCCTGCTGCCAAGATATTTCCTGATTGGCGTCCAACTCTGCCAGCGGCAGCGGAACAAGCACCTGCCGGCCGGCATGATCCGGGACAAACAACGGATTGACCGCAGTTTTCCCATCCAGCGACCAGCCTAAGAATAAGGTCTTCAGCGGGCCTTCCTGCGGCAGCATGGAGTGATAATAATGAATCAGATTGATCTTCTGGCCCGGACTGTAGGTAGTCAGATAATCGCCCGCCTGCCAGTTTTGAACAAAAATCTTATAGGACTGGATCGTATAGTCGACCGTGATCGTCTGCCAGGGACTTTGCGGATTCCGCCGGATCCGGAACGCTACTGTAAAGTCCTCAAGCGCGACCGGCGGATAATCGCCAATTTCAAAATTTTCGCCATAAGCTTCAATCCGGTAGATCTCGCCGCCCTCAAAAATATAAAAATTCGCAGCACATAACAATTTCCAGTCGTCCAATACCGCGCCATAATAAATCAGGCTGAGATCTCCTTCATAGACGTTGACTTCGAGTTTCTGATCGCTTCCCTGCGAAATTCCCTCTTCCGGAAACGGCTTTGTACCCCAGAGTTCAAAGATGTCCGGCGGCAGCTCAGGCACCGGATCGGGATCGACAACCGGCTCAGGTTCCGGTTTATGGTCAGGCACACTTCCGCCTTGATGACCGCCATCGGGCTTAACGATTACATGCTCGCTGTCCGGATCGATCACGACCTGCGCGCCTTGCCCTTCCCCGCCGATGACCAGCTGATGAGCGTCGTTCGCTTCCGTTTTCTGCAGCGTATCTGCGACCCCGGGATTCTGTTTTGGTTTCTGCGTATTCTCAGCGTCCGGATCCTGCTTTAAAAGATCGTTATCATTTTCACCGCCTGCCTGTGTGCCAAGCTGTTCCTGATCGGAGAACTGAATTGGGTTCTCCTGAAATTGTTCGTTCAGCGAAATCCGGGAAGGATCAAACAGGCTGCCGGCCTGATAGATTTTCCACAGTGCCAAACCGGCGATGATCCCCGCCGCGATGCCGACAACCGTCAGCCCGATTCGCAATCTTATTTGTTTTTTATCGTTCATAGGTAATCCCTCGTTTTCAGCGCATCAGCCAGTGTTTTCTGCATTTCTTCAAAATTGATCGGCTTGGAAAAATGTCCATTCATCCCGGCTTCCAGCGAAGCGCGCTGATCCTCGACAAAAGCGTCGGCGGAAAGAGCGTAAATCAAAATCTGGCGGGCATCCTCGCGGGGTAAAGCGCGGATGGTCCGGGCCGCCGTTCTTCCATCCATCACCGGCATCTGGATATCCATTAAAATTGCGTCGTACGTATGCGGTTCATGACTTTCAAACATCGCGACCGCCTGCGCGCCGTCCCGGGCAATATCCAGCGATGCTCCTGCCATTTCAAGCATGCTTTCGGCAATTTCCGCATTGATTTCATTATCTTCAGCCATCAGGAAGTGCCGCCCCTGCAGCGAGGTGGTTCCGGAAGCGGCTGCCGGCGATGGCGCACGTCTGGTTTTCACGGTCTGATCCGCGGCGATCGGCAGGTTCAGCAGGACTGTAAAATCCGTACCCTGTCCCGGCGTCGTATCAACGACAATTTCGCCGCCCATCAGCTGTACAAGCTGATCAGTAATCGCCATCCCCAGACCCGAGCCGCCGTATTTTTTCGTAACTTCCGTGCTTTCCTGTTCAAATGGATGAAACAGATGGCTGATAAACTCCGGATCCATGCCGATTCCCGTATCATGGACGCGGATTAAAAGATCCAGCCGGCCGTTTAAGCGCTGCATCTGACGAAAGGTTACGCGGATTTCCCCCTGCTCGGTAAATTTTACGGCATTGGAGATAAAATTGATTACCACCTGTGAAATTCGCAGTTCATCGCCGATTAAATTATGCACGTCAAAATCCAGCAGCTCGACAATAAACTGCACGCCTTTGTTCTCCACATTTTTCTGAAACAGACTGCGCAGTTTTTCCGCTAAATCCTGAATGTCGAATTCTTTTTCTTCCAGCTCGATCCGCCCGGCTTCAATGCGCGACATGTCGAGAATATCGTTGATCAGGGAAAGCATATACTGAACTAATTCTTCCGCTTTGTGCAGATAAACGATGGCCGGCGCATTTTCGTCGAGCGCATGGTGAGCCAGCGTCAGCATGCCGACAATGCCGTTCATCGGCGTGCGGATCTCATGACTCATCTTGGACAGGAACGTCGTTTTCGACTGGCTGGCGGCCTCGGCTTCTTCCAGCTGAACTTCCAATGCCCGCATCGTTTCATGATTTTCCGTCCAGTCTTCAAACAGAAAGATGTCAGCCGTCTGATCCTCGCTGCGCTGTACCGTCAACCGCAGCCACCGATTGGAATTTACTGTCTGAAATTGCTGATGGAGCAGCGCAGTCCCGTCCCAGTTCTGGTAACGTTTTAAAAAAGCCCGGCTTTCCGCAGGATCGCCAATGTCCATCAGCTTTCGAATATCGCTCTTCAGCTCTGAAAATGAAAGTCCCGTAAGCGCGCTGAGACCGCTGGACGCCGCCAGCGGCATCTTGTCGCTTAAACGCAGCGTCAGCAGCGCCGCTTTCGTTTGTTTTAAAAGCAGAGCGTCGCCCTGATTCTGGGCTAAGGTTTCGATCTTGTCCTGCTTTTGCTTCGCCTGTAAGCGCTGCCATACAGACAACAGAAAAAGCGCGGCCAGCAGCTCCGCAAGAAAAAATAATCCCAGCATCAAGGCTGGCTCAAGCTTTGTCAAAAGCGTCCCCATCGTCATCTTACCCTCTTTCGGCAAGTAAATTGTTATCGTTTTCATTTTAACATCATTCCTTAAAGAAGTATAGAAAAGCAACTAATTTGGTCAAGATTCAACCCGTTTTGGACAATTCTTATTCTCCTGACCGTTGTTTGAACTCCAATCCCGGGCGAACAGGCCCTGATGTTCCCCCTTCAAAGCACCGATCAGATCCTGATTATGCGTGACGGCGACATCGTGGAATGTGGAAATCATCAGGAACTGTTTGTGTTAAACAAATTCTATACTCCGGGGCAACAGTCCATACGCAGCGGCTTGAAAGAACGGCCAGGCAGCTCCGGTTCCAGCCTGACCGCTTTGCGGCGGAGTTATCCACACGTTATTATAAGACAAGGATTACTTTATTGTCTTTGCTTTACGCCTGAATGAAAAAACAGCGTGGCCTTCGAAAGCGCCGCGCTGTCTTAGTGGATATAATATCTCTGTCCCCTTTCATTGCTTTTCAATCAAATTCAAAATGGACTGATCGCCAGGATTTCGTTCGTTCCTTAAAAATGAGGATCTGTTTTCCCGCAATTTGTTTGAAACTTTTATTGCGATTGTAAATCTTCCAGCACCGATTGCGCGCACAGCCGTCCAAATGTGATCCCGGCCGCTACCGGATCGTTGCCCATCAGTTTGTTATCCGTGACCTCACCCGCGCCGTATAAGCCCGGGATTGGGTTGCCTTTTAGATCGAGCACCTGAGAACGCAGATCAATGGACACGCCGCCGCGGGTATGATGCACGCCCGGGAACACCGGCACGGCATAGAATGGGGCCGTATCAAGGCGGCTGCGCATATCCGTGCGGCCGAACTCCTCGTCATTCTCATTGTCATAGTATTTCTGATAGCTGGCCACTGTCTGGGACAGAGTTTTCGGATCGACGCCGATCTTTTCCGCCAGCGCTTCGATCGACTCCGCTTCGACCGCATACTTCGGATTACATGCCAGCGAAGTGGAATCCATAATCGCAAAGGCGTGCGAACCGATTGCCTTTTCTGCTTCCGAAACTTCCGTATAATTCGCCATTTCGTTGGCGAAGCGCTTCCCTGTCGGATCGACCAGAATCCCGCCTTCATAGCGGACGCCGCTAACCGACATTGTCGTGCCGTGATCGTCATAGAACGTCGGATTCAGTGTCAGCTGATCCATATTGCTTAACGCTGCCCCGATCGCCTGCGCCATCCGGATCCCGTCGCCAGTTGTCGCCGCGGTGTTGGATGTCGTGCCACCTGCCCATTCCGGGACGTATTCCTGAAGCATTTCCTGATTGGCCGCATATCCGCCGCTGGCCAAAATTACCGTCTGAGCGTGAAACAGGATTTTCCCCTGCGCGTCTTCTGCTTCGACGCCGGTAATTCTCCCATCTTCCTTGATCAGCGAAATTGCCGGACATTCTGTGCGCAGATCAACGCCGATCTGTTGATTCAGCGCCGTCAGTTTACTGACAAACTGCGCCGGGAACTTGGTCCCTTTTTCATCGACCGCATAGATTTCCCGGCCGTTGACACGGGTGACCTCAATTCCCAGCGTATCGACAGCCCATTCCGCGCTCGGGCCGGAATTTTCCGCAAACAATCTGGCAAACTCAGGATCTGTACCTTCAGTTTCCATCAGAAAATCAATCTGATCCTGCTGGGTATAAACGTCACCCATCGCTTCCTGCATCTTTGTGCTGTTGGCCGCAAAGAAGCCTGCCAACGCGGTATTGCCGCCGGTCATCGCCCGTTTTTCCAACAAGACGACGTCCCGGCCACCCTGCTTGATAAAATATGCCGCAGTTAATCCGGCGCCCCCGGCGCCGATCACCACGACGTCCGTGGTTTCCTCCCGGACCTCTGATGGCAAAGGTGTTTGTGATGAAGTCGGCGCCTGAGTTTGAGGCGCTGACGAACAGGCGGACAACGCCAGAATCAAGACGACGCCTATTACTTTCTTCAGATTTTTCATTTCTTTTCCTCCTGTCGTCCATCATACCATTCCCTTTTTCACTGAGAAATGGGCTGAATTTCAAAAGTTTTTAATCCGCTTGTTATTCTGCACAATGCTTCTTATAATGAACGTGACTGATTTTTAACAATCTGACGGAAATTTGGATTTTATCCAAAAAAAACGGAATTCGATTAGACGCTGATCCAAGGAGGAAATACGATGGACCATCCTTTATATGATTTATTGCTTACCGGCGCGGAGTTTTCCACGGTGATCGACCTGGCAGAACAAGTTCTCGGCAACCCGGTGGCTTTTATTGACACTGCTCAGAATGAGACGACATTGTCCGCACATTATCCCGAAGAAGACATGGAGGACAAAGCTTACCGCCGGCAACAGATCAGCGATGAGGAATATCAGAAGAATACAGATTACGTCACAGCCTTATCCCGCACCGGGATTCCGCAGGTACTGGTCTGGCCGCATATCCGCCGCAAACGCCTGATCTGCGGCTGTCTGGTCTATGGCCGGCATGTCGGCGGAATCCGGCTGCCGGATGTCGGGAATCGCTTGGAAGATCTGGACATGGATTTAGTCCGGAAAACCGCAGCCTTGATCGGTGTGGCTTATGTGCTGCGCACCTCCCGCAGTGAAGATCAAAACTGCCTGTGGAATTTGTTAAACGACCGGCTGGACGCTTCGCTGGTCGATCTGCACGCATTGTTTGCCGCATCCATCCCTGCCTGGGATTCACTCTGCGTGTTGTGGTTCATCCCGGAATATTATCCGGATTATACAAGCAATCTGCCGCTTTACCAGCAGAGCTTCGCCTCCCTTTCTACCTGTATGACCAACTGCGGCGCCGGTTTCGCGCTGTTGGCAGATGCGGACGCGCTGCGCCAGGTGCAGCCTGAGCTGACGCGGCAGCTGCAGGATCTACAGCTTCGGGTTGGTGTTGGCCGGCCTGGAAATACCCTTGCGGCTCTGCGTCGGTCTTACGATCAGGCGCGGCACAGCCTGAGGTTTGCGAGTCAGGCTGGAAACTATGGGTTGGCATTATTTGGCGACTATCAGCTGAATTATTTGATCTCTCTGATTCCCGCCGATCAAGCCGCCGCCGTACTTGACGACAGTCCGCTGACAGCTCTGGAAACCTGTGATCGGCAAAGCGGAACGGAAATGTTGAAGACCCTTCGGACCTATCTGCGCTGCGGCGGCAATATCAAGGCTGCCGCCGATCAACTGTGCGTCCATAAAAACACCGTGTTCTACCGAATTGGAAAACTCCGGGAAGATTGGGGACTGGATCTGGCCGACACTGATACGTTAAGCCTGTTGAACTGTCTGTTCATTTTAAAGGATCAGCGAAACAACGACCCTGACATGTAACGCCGGTTCCCCACACAGAGCTGTAGCGTTTAACGCTCGTCTCTCTTTTCTCACTCCATAGAAAAAAACCGGTTCCTTTATCCAGAAATCGGTTTTTCTTTATGCTTTTTAAACTTGTTCGTCAGCTGTGGATTGAACTTCCGTTTGTAACTCTACTTCGGTGTCTTCCAGGACGAACGGCATTTCTTCACGCGGCAGATAGAAACTGTAAATGGAATCTTTCAATGCCATCCAGTCGGTCATCTTCATCGTCCAGATTTCATCCTCCGGCTCAACGATCCCCTTACTGATCAAAGCAGCCAGCTCCGCGTCGGAGAAACTGCCATCTTTCTTTCCATCTTTTCTGCGCACATACCAGCGATTATTCGTTTCCATGATTATCCTCGCTTTCCTGATCTGCGCCTTGGCCCCCATCCTCCGGAGTCGGCGTCGGCTCTGATGATTCTGACGGTGACGGAAGCACCGTTGGCGTTGGCGTCGGGGTTGGCGTTAGCGTCGGGGTTGGCGTTGGGGTTGGGGTCGGCGCGATATAATTGTAATTGGTAACGGATTCCACCGAATTCTCATACAGCGTGCTGTTGGATCCGGCGATGATCGTGATCGTTACCTGTCTGCCATCCTCAAAGGAACTGTTGGGCAGCGTAACCGAGTTCCCGCTGACTTTCTCATGATAGCCGTTTTGATTGGTAACGCTGACTTCATAGTAATCGGCATTCTCCACCGCATCCCAGCTGATTCGGACATTGTTGGCGTCCTGACTGATCTTGACGTTGGCGACGGAAGCAAGCGTCTGCGACGGCGTGGCGGTCGGAGCGAAATAATTGAAAACCTGCGTTGCCGCTTCCGACGGCTTGAAACCATCCTGCCGCGAATACGCGACGATGCTGAAAGTCACCTGCTTGCCATCCTCGAACAAATTTCCATTTAAGGAAACGGAAGTTCCGTCGATCTTGGCCGAATATTCCTTTTTCAAAGCGGCGCTGACTTCATAGTAATCCGCGTTTTCCACTTTATCCCAGCTGATTTTGATCTGATCGCCAGTCTGACTGATCGTGATATTTTTAACCGCCTCCAGCTGTTTTTCTTCTTCGTGGTTATCGTTCATTTCGCTCTGACCGCGGCTGTTATCTCCGGATGCAACCAGACTGCCATTTTTCAGCAAACCGACGGAATGCTTGTCTCCCGCGGCAACCGCGATCACATCTTTCCATGCTTCAACTTCCAGCCGGCCGTATTCCTTATCGCCTTCGGCGCTCACCGTGCCATCGCTGCCAAGCAGCAGGACGTGCTCTGCGGAAGCAGCGGCCATCGTGATGTTCGACGGCGTCTTCGCCGGACAGACGCCGGTTTTGCCCGGGATGCAGTCAAGGCCTCCGGACTTGTTTATAATCAACAACGTATCGCCGCTGATCACGACATTCTGCACGTCGGTGAGGGAGGATACATCCGCGCTGCTGCCGGCGGTCAGAACTTTTCCTTCCCGGGTAATGCCGACGCTGATATCTCCGCCCGCGGCGATTTTCGCAACGTCCTTCCATTCAGAAACTTCACATTGTTTAGCGCTGTTGTCGCCAGTGCAGACAACAGTCCCGTCTTTTTTTAATCCCAGCGTGTGATTTTCACCTGCCGCAATGGCCGTGATCCCGCTCCATTCGCCGACTTCGGTCTGATGCTGCCGGGAACTGCCGGCCGCGACGACCATGCCGTTTTTCTTCAAGCCGACGCTGTGCCGTGCTCCCGCCTTGATGGAGGTGATGTTCGCCCAGCTGCCGACGTCAAGCTGACCTTCGTCGTTGCTGCCCTGGCCTTTCACCGTCCCGTCGGTATTCAGCACTAGCGTGAACTCCTCGCCCGCCGCAATCCGATTTTCCGCGGTCATGATGTTGGTGACGTTCTCCTTTTTTCCGCCACTCAAGCTGTTCAGCGCCAGAATCAGAAGCAGCACGCCTAATCCGATCCCCACAGCCGCGCCGATCAGTTGAGTCTGTTTCTTCTTTTTGACGCTGGCCGGTCCGGGTTTCGGCCGGGCTGTACCGGCGGCATGCGGCGATACCGGGGATTCTTTAACAACGTTCAGCGGTTTGGTCTTCTCCAGATCTTTCACAGCCGGAATGACGCGCGTCTGACCCAGCTTTTCCTGCGGCGGAATCGGCTCATTGATCAGCGGGGGGGCAGGCACTTCCTCCTCCGGCTTCTTCATAAATGGAATATCCAGTGTTTCATGCAGATCCTTTTCCGGAAGCTTCACCGCTTCGTTGCGGACCATCTCATCCAGACTGACATTGAAGCATTCCGCTAATAAGATCAGATGATCCACATCCGGAATCGCTCTTCCGTTCTCCCATGCCATATAATCCAGAACCGAAACCTGCGCTTTCTCGGCGACAGTCTGTTGTGAAAACCCGTTATATTTTCTTAGCTGTGTTAATTTTTCAGGCAGCTTATTCATGTCCAGCACTCCTTTCCTCTGTTGTGATATAAAAAGGGCCATAAAAATCCATTAATATCATCCCTGTTTTCACTCCGATTGTCAACCGCTGTGGACCGCAAAGTCCGTTTTTACCGGGGATTTCCTGTCAAATTTTTATTTTTTTCCACAAAAAAGCGCAAAAAAAAGCGACTTTGGAAAAGCCGCTTTCTTTATGCCTTTGACTTTCGCTCTTACAGTTCAGCGAAGTATTTGATTGTACGAACCATCTGGCTTGTGTAGCTGTTCTCGTTATCGTACCAGGAAACAACCTGAACCTGATAAGTATCGTCGTCAATCTTGGTAACCATGGTCTGTGTTGCATCGAACAGAGAACCATAAGTGATACCGATGATATCGCTGGAAACCAGTTCTTCTTCCGTATATCCGAAAGACGGGTTGGAAGCAGCCTTCATCGCAGCGTTGATGCCTTCTTTCGTAACATCTTTGCCCTTAACAACCGCAACCAGCAGCGTTGTGGAGCCTGTCGGAACCGGTACACGCTGAGCAGAGCCGATCAGCTTGCCGTTCAGTTCCGGGATAACCAGACCGATTGCTTTGGCAGCGCCGGTGCTGTTTGGAACGATGTTGATCGCAGCCGCGCGAGCACGACGCAGATCACCTTTACGCTGAGGGCCGTCCAGAGTCATCTGATCGCCTGTGTAAGCATGAACTGTCGTCATGATGCCGCTGACGATCGGAGCGTATTTGTTCAATGTGTTCGCCATTGGAGCTAAGCAGTTCGTGGTGCAGGAAGCCGCGGAAATTACGGTGTCTTCCTTTGTCAGAACGCCTTCGTTAACGCCGAAGACAACCGTCGGCAGATCGTTTCCGGCAGGAGCGGAAATGACGACTTTCTTCGCGCCGGCTTCGATATGAGCGGAAGCCTTTGCCTTCGATGTATAGAAGCCTGTGCATTCCAGAACGACGTCAACGCCCAGTTCTCCCCAAGGCAGTTCTTTCGCGTCAGCCTTCGCATAGATTTCGATTTCGTGTCCGTCGACAACGATCGAAGATTCCTTCGCTTCAACTGTATGTCCTGTGAAAGGGCCCTGAGCTGAATCATATTTCAACAGATGAGCTAACATTCTAGGGCTTGTCAGATCGTTGATGGCTACAACTTCATAACCTTCGGCTACAAACATCTGGCGGAAAGCAAGACGTCCGATGCGTCCAAAACCATTAATCGCAACTTTTACTGTCATTTTATAGACCTCCTTATGACACGACTTAATTATAGTGTTTAAGGCATAAAATGTCAATTGTGAATGACTTCACTTGACGGTTTTACAATTTTTTTTCATCGAGGTATTGATCCGCTGAATTCTGGCATACTGTAAAAGGAAAGGAGTCTTCTCCATGACCTTAATTCCTACGATTATTGAACAGTCCGCCCGCAGCGAACGGGCTTACGATCTGATCTCCTGTCTGTTGAAGGAGCGGATCATTTTATTGACCTCGCCGATTGACGACACGGTATCCGGCAGCCTGTGCGCGCAGCTGTTATACCTGGCCTCGCGTTCGTCTCAGGATATCCAGCTGTATATTAATTCCCCCGGCGGCAGCGTCAGCGCCGGGCTGGCGATTTACGATACGATGCGGCTGATCCGCTGCGACGTATCGACGATCTGCATGGGCATGGCTGCCAGTATGGCCGCCGTCCTGTTAGCCGGAGGAACCCGCGGCAAGCGCTATGCCCTGCCCAACAGTGAGATCATGATTCACCAGCCCCTGGGCGGCGTCCAGGGACAGGCCGCCGACGTCAAGATTGCCGCCGAGCATATCCTGCAGATCCGCCAGCGCTTAAATACACTGTTAGCCGGCGACACCGGCCGCAGTCTGCGGGAAATCAGCGAAGACAGCGACCGCGACCGCTACTTCAGCGCCGAAGAGGCAAAGAATTACGGTTTGATCGACGATCTGGTGCATAAACAAAAATAGCGCTGCGAAGATTGCACGAATTTCCAATCCCCGTTTCCCATCCACCGAGCTCTTAAATCGCCCGCAGGTTCTCTGCGGACGTTTTTTTTATGTTATGGCCGGTTCTTGCCGCTTCCTTCAATCCGACTGATTTCCGCCTGTTTTCCCATCGTTTGAATTCAAGGCGAGTGAAGTGAAACTTTGCCGCTCAAGACCGGTTTGCCCACCCTCAGTCTGCCCGTTTTTTTATCCGCCCCCTGCCGCTCCCGAAAATTCGCTGTCCGCGCTGACCCCGCGCTGGTTTTTGCCCCGGGGTTATGCTATCCTTATATTATTAAATGAGAATCAAACTCGCACGGATATCGAAAATGAGGCAAACCGATCATGGAAAAAAATACAGTTAAATTACGCGAAGCCTTTGAACAATTAGTGGACGCCGTCTTTCTTTGCCGGGATTGGCCGGCATTGAAGGAAGCGTTGAGCGAAGCGCTGATCTGCCGCGGGCTCTATCCGGACATGATTGCCGGCCGCGACGATCTGCTTTTGTCGTTAAACCGCTACTATAAACAGACCCTCCCGCCTGTGCAGATCCGCTGGATCAGTCTGGAAGTCCTGCGCGAACAGCCCCATCTCTGCGCCCTGTTCGCCGCCTTTGAGCTGGACTATCCCGACGGGAAGACCGCCTGTCTGCAGCTGCGGGCAACGTTGGAAGAACTACCCCGGCCCGTCTATGTGCGGCTGGACCTCGATCTGCCTGCCTCGCGGGTCTTCTCGCCGCAGCCGCAACTTTTCACTGCCCATCCGCGGCTGTTCACAATGGCGGAACCGGCGCTGCAGGCGGAGATGGCCGGTGTGTATCTGGAAGCCAACATGCCGTTGTTTTATATCAGTTCCCCGCTGCTGAAGCAACTCGGATTCACCTACGAAGAATTCTATGCTCATTGTCGGAATCAGCTTGATCTGATCCTGGTTCCCGACGATGTCGGAACGATGAAAACCCAATGTGAAGACGCGTTTCAGCATGGCGATGAATTTCAGATGCCTCTGCGGTTTGTGCGCAGGGACAGAACGGCTTTGTGGCGGCAATGTCAGGGCTACCGCTTTCTGACAGATCAGGGCCGCATTGCGATCCTGCTTCGATTTGCCGATATCCACGCTGTGAAAGAACGTCAGGCTGAATTGGAGACGCAGATTCGTCAGCTGCGCCAACGCAACGATGAGATGGCGATGTTAACGGACAATCTGCCGGGTGGAATCTGCCTGCTTCAGCTCGACGACGCGCAGACCCTGCTTTACGGCAACCGCCGGTTTTATCAGCTGCTTCAGACTTCGGAAGATGAAATCCGTCAGCGTTATCAAAACGAATGGATCCGGATGGTTCATCCCGATGACCGAAACGCCGTTTTAGCCCAGATCAAAGAAGCCTTCACCGCCGGCTTGCCCGGCTTGCACTATCAGCTGCGGGTTCCGACAAAAACCGGCATTTTATTTCTGATGGTCTATGCTTCTTTCGCGCTGACCGGCAGCGTCCAGACGATCAACTGCGTTGTGCTCGACATCACCGAGGGCAAGCAGCGGGAAATGAATATCGCGATCAACGAGCAGAGGATGACGAAAGCTCTTGAACAGGTCGGCTGCGTGCTGTTTGATTATGACTTTAAAACCAATCAGATTCTCGGTACGCCGCAAGCCTGCGCCCGCTACAATTTTCCAGACACCGCCGTCAATCCGGAATATTTTATCGACCGCGGACTGATCCTGCCGCCCTTCGGGGAATCTTTCCTCGCGATGATTCACCGGCTGCGTCAGGGAGAGGAACGCGTAAGCTGCATTATTAAAAACCGCAATCAGGACAACATCGTGCACTGGTCGCAGCTAACGCTGGTCACGCTGCCCGACGAGTTTGGGCAGACGGAACAGGCCGTCGGCATCATTGAAGACATCACGCTGCAGAAAGATGCCGAACTGGCTTACGCCAAGGAGCAGCAGTACCGCAAGGCCATCGCGGCCGGCGCCTGTCTGATGATTGAGATCAATCTGTGCGACAATCTTGTGGAAAAAATCAGCGGCGACTGGGGCTTTTTGATCGACGACGCGCTGCGGACGCCTTACGATCAGTTCCAGCGCCGCATCGCCCGGCAGCAGATCCATCCCGACGACCGTCCGACGTTTCTTTCGACGTTCAGCCGGGACGCTTTGAAAGCCGCGTTTAATCAGGAACAGCGGGAAATCACGCTGCAATATCGCCGGTTGTCGGAAAAACGCCAGATGGTATGGGTGGAAACGACTGCGCATATCATTCAGGATCCGGCGACCCAGCATCTGAAGGTGTTGTTTTTTATCCGCGATATTGATAAAGAAAAGAAACATGAGCTGATCCTGCAATATCAATCCCAGCGGGATTCGCTGACCGGCTTATTGAACAAAGGCTCCTCTGAAGCTCAGATTCAGTCGGTGCTGGAAAACGATCCCCAGGCAATGCACGCGCTGTTGGTTCTGGATATCGACGAGTTTAAAAAAATTAACGATACCTTCGGCCATCTCTATGGTGATCAGGTGCTTTCCCGAATTGCCCGGCAGATCCGCGAGGTTTTCCGCGGCGATGATGTTTTGGGCCGGATCGGCGGCGATGAATTCGCGATTCTGATGAAAAACTGCAAGACGGAACAGATCGTACGGGAAAAAGCAGGACAGCTGTGTCAAAAGCTGGCGGCGTTGTTTGACGACAGCGTTTCCTGCAGCATCGGCGTTTCTTTCTATGCCAAGGACGGAACTTATTTCTATCAGCTCTACCAGAACGCAGACATCGCGCTCTATCAATCCAAACGTCAGGGCAAGAATCAGGTGCAGTTTTACCTGCCTTCGATGAAGCAGGAAAGCTGGACGGTCAACAGTACCGAAATCGACGAGCTGCGCACGGAAATGCCGGTGATCGCAGCAGCGCCGGGGCTGGAAGAACATCTGACCTCGCAGCTGCTTGGGGAATTAAACGACGTGATCTATGTCAGCGATCCAAAGACTTACGAATTGTTATTCATCAACCGGACGATCAAAGAAGATCTCAATATCATCGACGACTACATCGGCAAGAAATGTTATAAGGTGCTGCAGGGCCGCGATACGCCGTGTCCGTTCTGCACCAACGACAAGCTGAAATTCAACGAATATTATGTCTGGGAGCATACCAACGAGCTGATGAACCGGGATTTCATCGTCAAAGATAAATTGATCCAGTGGCAGGGCCGGACTGCGCGGATGGAATTTGCGATGGATATCGCTGAACACAATCATTTAAGCAAGGAACTGTCATTGCAGCTGGAGCGCGGCAACGCGCTGCTTGAACATGTGCGCCAGATCGTCGACGCGGATTCCGTCAGTCTGGCGATAGAGGAAAGCCTGACCGGTATCGGCCGCTATTACGCGGCGGAGCGGGTCGTGCTCAGCTTTTTGCAGGAAACGCCTCCGGTTTACGAGTGGATGAAGACGCCGCTGCCTTCGTTCAAGGAAGTCTGGAACAATCTGGCGGAAGTGCTGCTGGAACCGGGGTACACCTATTTTCATGCGCACGACGCCTATGTCTTAGTGGATATCGACGCCTTGAAGAGTCAGAACGCCGAACTGGTGCGCACGTTTTTACGGCTGGGTGTGCGGTCGCTGCTTGCGGTGCCGCTGCTTTCCCAGGAGAAGATTATCGGCTGCTGCGCCATCGTCAATCCGTCGGCGCAGGGACAGGATTTAAGCTTTGCGGAATCGCTGATCGCCTTTTTGGTCAGTGAACTGCTTAAATATCAGGCGGTGGAACAGCTGCGGTTTATGAGCTATCACGATCCGCTGACGGGGCTGGGCAACCGCAACCGGTATGTCGAGCAGCTCCAGCATTGGCAGCGGCATCCCTTATCGCAGGCGGGCGTTCTGGTCTGCGACGTCAACGGGCTGAAGCAGCTCAACGAGCTGTATGGGCATCACTATGGCGATCAGGTCCTGATCGAACTGGCGCGGATTCTGAATCTGCATGCCCGGCCGGAGCAGTTATTCCGCTTAGGCGGCGACGAATTCATTGCTGTCTACGAGAATATTTCGCACGCGGAATTCCAGCAGCGGCTGGCCCGGCTGAAAAACGCGTTTACGATCATTGTCAACGGCGTGTCAATGGGCAGCAGCTGGAGCGGGGACGAGCCGGACGTCAGCGCCTTAATGAATCATGCCGATCAGCTGATGTATATCGCCAAGCAGAATTATTATAAAACGACTTACAATCTGTCCAAGCATTACCGGCCGGAGACCTATCAACAGCTGATGGAGGCGCTCAAAGAAAACCGGTTCACCGTCTATATCCAGCCAAAAGCCGACTTGGAAAGCGGACGGATCCTGGGTGGGGAAGCCTTGATCCGCTATCTGCATCCGCAGATGGGTGTGATTCCGCCCGCGCGCTTTGTCCCGGTGCTGGAAAACGAACATCTGATTCGGGTCATTGATTTGTTTGTCCTCGACGAGGTCTGCCAGATGCAGCAGCGCCGGCAGCGGCAGAGCCGGAATGCCGCGGTGTTGTCGTTAAATTTCTCACGCCTGACCTTGTTGGAAGAAAACATGGCGCTGGAGGTGGAGAAAATTTTATCGCGCTATGATTTCGATCCTTCGTTAATTGAAATTGAAATCACTGAAACAGTCGGTGAAATTGAAAAGGAAACGCTGCGCACGGTCATTCAATCGTTGAAACGGTTGCATCTGCGAATTTCCCTGGATGATTTCGGGACAAAATACACCAATTTAAGCATGTTGACGGTTGCGGATTTCGACGTCCTGAAACTGGACCGCAGTCTGATTCAGGGACTGGTCGATTCCGCGCAGAATCAGATCATCGTTGCCAGCATTATTTCCATGTGTCATCAGCTGGGGGTCAGCGTCATCGCCGAAGGGGTCGAAACTGAAGCGCAGCGGGATAAACTGCGGCAGCTGGGATGCAGTCTGGGGCAAGGGTATTTCTATGGCAAGCCGATGCCGGTGGGTGATTTCCGCACGTTATTCAATAAGAATTGGGAATAATTTGATTTTCAGAGGTGAAAGAGAGGAATGGCCGATCTTTCTTACTCCGCATTCAAACCAGATAATAGGGTAGAGGGAAAATAAATTTCGCCCCTCCCATTGCACCGTACGTACGGAT
>ERZ507044.298-NODE-298-length-29105-cov-7.99418_pt1 | contig 29105 bp, 25 predicted proteins | sample MGYA00512870_ERZ507044 | MGnify/ENA metagenome assembly ERZ507044
CATGAAGACTCCGAGAGTGAACCCCGTTAGAAAGGGTCACACGCATGCCCCAATACAAATTTATTTGTGCACTCTCGCCGTTGCCGTTTTCCTGGAGAAGGAAACAGAAAGGGCGAGAGGTTACAAACATGTTAATAAAAAACTCAAATTGATCCCGCAATTATATTACGCCGCAAAATCCTTACAATAAACAGGTTTTTATTGAGGAATATTTGCATTTTTCGACAGTGATCAATTTATAGCGAATTCATCACTTTTCCACCAATTTGATCGGCGACAATTTAACTCGTTTCACGTCAGTTTTCCAATGTTTAAACCTTGATTTAAATCAAAAACAGGACTTTTTGTTAACTATGTTTAAATGGAGTAATTATGGTGAAAAACATGTTGCAAACATGTGCATCTACGGAAGGGATGGTTACTAAGTGAAAATGTATATATAAAAAAACAGTGTTTTAATTAACGCCAACACAGGAATTTATCTTCCCTTTCCCGATGAGTTCAGCGTAGACAATTTATTGTTATTTGCCAGGATATAAATTTCACGTGTCAACATTCACAATTATTTCACTTTTATAGCGGTATAAATTAACACCGCACAGTTATTATTCTGTTAAGAAAAAAGCCACGCGATGCGTGGCTTGTGTCTGTTTGCTGGCTATTCACACAATTTTGTAGCTGAACGTTCGTGTTTGTCCCGGCAAAACCGGGCCGAAGTCGCTGCGCTTTTCATCAACGCTCTTAAGCGGCTGCTCATCCAGGCGCGTTTCTGTACACGATTGAACCGCGCTGCCGAAGGCAACCGTTGCGTCGCATGGCTCCGAATCGGAGGGATTAAACAGGCGCAGGATCAGTTCATTCCTCCCTTCAGCTTTCTTCAGGGTGCTCAACTGACACCCAACCGGTGGCATAGTGAATAAACTGTAGTGGTCAGGCGTCATGAAACCGGCCTTGTTCAGTTTCATCGCATCCCACGGAATCTTGTTATAACACTGTACGGGTGTGAGCCAGGCCCTGGCCTGCTGAGCAATACCGGCGTTCACAGGCGTACCGGTATAACTGAAAAGGCTCAACCGACCGTGCAATCGTCCGCGCAATTGTGCATCCGGTACCGCCATTTTAATGCCTGAAGGACGACCTGGACGCAAAAGCAGATCCTCTTTCCCCAGTAGTCCTACACCGCGTAGTAGCGTGATGGCGAAAGTTTTTTCCCGGTCACCCAGCACTTCAAATTCCCGCAATCCTTCAGTGAAAACTGCCAGACCATTTCTGCCCTCCTGAAGCGTCGCATAGTTAAGCATATTCCAGACGGGAATCGGTGCTTCTTTCCAGCCCTCTTCCCGCCAGTTTGCCAGTGCGGGATCCCGCACAGGGCGACTCACCGTACCAAACTGCGTATCTGCCAGCACAGTGTCGGTCACAAACGGTGTGGGGATCAGTACCCGCAGACGATGATCGTCTGCCTGATTGTCCAGAAGGACTTCAATATCAATTCGCCTGCTGTTGTGACTCAGGATGACCGTTATTTCAACCCCAACCCTACCGCTACGCTGGCGAGCGCGACGTTCCGTAAGATTGAGCGGCACGTCCATTTGATAACGAATCCGCGCCCGGCTCTGCCAGGCTTCATGGGTCATAACACACTCTGCTTTTACCGATGCGGAAGTCAACCGCCACTCTTCTCTGGCGGGCGAGTAGTCATACTCATCCCCATCATCAGATCCCTCTTCCAGCACCAGAACGCGGTCATAGCAGATGTCGCTTTCTTTGTCATACAGACGCAGCGTTCCGTCGTCGTTAACGGCTATCTGCCAGAACGCATTTTCCAGCACTTCTGCTCCAGGTGTTTCTGGCGCAACGTGATTTCCCGCCTCCCCTTGCGTAACGTACAGTGTGCGATAACCCATCGACGGTACAATCTGCTGGATCTGGATATCAAACTCCATAAACGGTTCGTAGTTACCGTAATGCACGATCTGCCTGTCTATCAGACCAGGATCGATTTCGCGAACCCCGCGAACAAAAAAGGGAACGGGATTTCCCCGATCGTCACGCAGGCAAAACTGATGACCTCTCAGGCGGATCGTTGTGTTAATCACCTCTTCACGCGGCCACGGCATCAGGTTAAACAGCACCAGTTTATCGCTGTCGCTGAGCGGCATGTTGTCCGTGATTTTGCGCAGATAAAAGCGGATCAGGTTATCCGCCATATCCTCCGCCAGTTCGAAGCGCGCGATGATTTCCCGGTGAACCTTATCGCTGCAGCAACATCCAATGCTGTCGTGAGCATGATTTTTTAAAATCTCTTTCCACATTTTTTCCAGCAAACCGTGGTGATACTCAAAGCCAAGCGTCCAGGCCAGCGTCGCCAGAGGTTCAAGGATATTGACTACCTTATTTTCAATACGCGCATGAATGAGTTTGATGTCCATCCGCGTCGAGCCAATCGTGCGGTGTACTCGCATATACTTACCGTCAATAAACTCGCCTTTCAGCGTAGCCAGTTGTTCACGTCGATTCTCGATATGTTCAAACACCGCTTCAAAACGGCTCATCACAAACTTTCGCTGCGGGTAGATCTCGCGCAGTTTGTCCATCACCGCAAAAATGTTCTGTTGCAGCGGCATCTGATCGTGACCATTCGGCAGCAAAATCTCTTTTGTCACAGACGCTTTTTCCAGCACCTCAAAATAGCTGTCAAGCCGTTTGCGCAGCCCGCTCTCATCCTCGGGTAAGTACTTACCAATCGCGTAACCCAGTGGCAATACCTGCGCGACGACTTCACTGCCATCGCTGCTTTGCCATAAAAACTCGGTCTTATCGGTACCGTGTCGCTCTGAACAACCGCGCCAGAACATCGTGCGGGTGATGCCAAATCCGTTGTAGATATGCGGAAGCTGTCCCGACATGCCAAAGGAATCGGGTAGATAGCCAATTTTCATCGGCTCGCCAAAAGCCAGGCAATCACGCATGCCATACAGCAGGTTACGCACAATAGACTCACCGGAGACAATGGTGGTATCCGTCTGGGTGTACCATGGGCCGATAATTAACTTTCCGGTTTGCACCAGACGTTGTACCCGATGGGTATTTTCCGGCTTTATCGCAAAGTAATCCTCCAGCACTGCCGTCTGTCCATCAAGAACGTAATATTTATAGTCGGTATCCTGTTCCAGTCGGGTGAGGATCTCTTCCATATTGTTGACCAGCAAAATGCGTGACGCTTCGGTGGTAAAATACCACTCCCGATCCCAGTGCATATGCGGGGTAATGTGAACGCGAGATACAGCTTTCATCTTCGTTTCCTGTTCAGAATTAAGACATTACGCCATCAGTCGTATATTTACCCTGCTTCACCGCATAGCGTCGCCAGAGCAGCAAAACCAGCGTTGAGATAACGGTTCCCACCAGCGCCGCACCGAACCAGCCTGCCGCCGCCAGTACGCCGCCGTACCCGGCATCGTGCAGCAAAAAGAGTGAAAAAATACCCGCGCCAGGCGTTGAGAGACCAATATTCATCGCCCCAACCATTGCCCCTGTCGCCATTGACCCGAGGACAAAGGAGCCAATCACCCGCACAGGATCTTCAATCGCCATCGGGATTGCCCCTTCTGTAATACCCGCCAGCCCTAGCAGCCATGTGGATTTCCCGGTTTCAATTTCAAACTCTTTAAACAGACGGGGAGAAATTAACGTTGACGCGGTCACCGTAAATGCGGAGACCATTTTGACCGAGGCAAAGATGGCATAAGGACCGTAGACGCCGTTCGCCATCGCCCCCAGACAAAAGGCATAGGCGGCCTTATTGACCGGGCCCCCCAAATCAAATGAACACATAAAGCCGAGAATCGCGCCAAGCAGCAGCGCATTCGCCCCAGATAAACCGTTAAGCCAGGCGGTCAGGCTGTTGTTAATCCATGCCACCGGTTCGCCGACAACAAACAACATCAGGCTGCCTGCCCCCAGCGTACCAACCACCGGATAGAGGTAAAACGACAAAAAACCGTTGAATTTACTGCTCAATCGCAGGTGTTTTTTCACCCAGCGCATCAGGTATCCAGCAATTAATCCCCCTGCGATTGCGCCAAGAAAACCGGAACCAATCATGTTCGCGGCAAGCCCGGCAGCAAAACCGGGTGCCAGTGCGGGTTTATCCGCCAGAGAATACGCGGTGTAAGCCGCCAGTACAGGCACCATCAACACACCGAGCATTCCACCGCCAAGTTTGCGATACATCCACAACCAGGAGTTCTCCTGTTCGAACAGCGGTTGCAGACCGAATATCTGCGCCAGTAATACCGCGACAGCAAGTACCGTCCCACCCGCAACAATCAGCGGCACGGCAAAGGAGATCCCACTCAGTAAGGCCTGTTTTAACTCCGTCTTAAGCCCTTTAGGCTGATGGCTCTCTTCCTGCCGCACGCGCTTGACATTTTGTGGTTCAAGCGCCAACGCTTGCCGGATCAGTTGCTCAGCATGGCGAATCGGTTCGGCGACGGGTACCGTCAGCACCGGGATCCCCGCAAACCGTTCACTCTCTTTGATTGCCACCTCAGCGGCCAAAATACAGGCACTGGCCGAATTCAGTTGATCTGCCGTTAAGCGCCCTTCAATACCGTTAGCGCCCTGCTTTTCAACAAACACATTGACGCCCAGCTTCCGTCCGGCTTTCTCCAGATATTCCGCCGCCATATAGGTATGCGCGATCCCCGCCGGACAGGCGGTCACACACACAATTGTGGGGGCGTTGAATGGCGTTGCGACCATTGGTCCATGCCCGTTGTCATCCAGCGCCGCCAACAGCTCGTCTGCACTCGTTGCCGCCATAACACGGGCTCGCGTTTCTTCATCAGCCAGCCTCGTGGTGAGCGCGGTCAACAATTGCATATGGGTACTGCCCGCCTCTTCCTGTGGGATGGCGAGCAGGAAAATCAGGTCAACAGCTTCCGGACCGTCGACCCCTTGCCAGCTCAGGGGCTTGCTGAGCGTCGCCACCGCAAAAGCGGCTTCTTTCACAGCCGACGTTTTCCCGTGTGGTACCGCCAGCCCTTCTCCTAACGCAGTCGGCCCGAGGTTTTCACGTGCAAACACGGCTTCCAGAAAGGCATCAGAATCAGCAATTTTGCCCAACGCCGTTAGCCGCTGCGCTAACGTACGAATCGCCTCTTCACGGCTGGTAAACCGGGCGTTCAGGCACAGCGCGTCCCGCTGGGTTAACGTCGTCAGGTTCATCATGATCCTCACAAAATGGTTGTTTTATGTGCGAAGGAGTGTGCCAGACAAAACAATACATTTATGTGATCATTTTCACTTAAAGACGATAATTTGTATTTAATTTGTATTATTTACACATTCAATTCATTAGGCATAATGTGAAAAGTCGTCTTAACAACCTGACAGAAAAAACCATGAGCCGAAAACCACTTTATCGACAGATAGCCGACGGGATCCGTGAACAAATCCAGCGAGGTGAGTTGAAGCCCGGTGATGCTCTGCCGACAGAATCCGCGCTACAGGCGGCATTTGGGGTCAGTAGGGTCACCGTGCGTCAGGCGCTAAGGCAGTTAACCGAGCAGCAGATCATCGAAAGCATTCAGGGCAGCGGCACATACGTTAAAGAGGATCGGGTTAATTACGACATCTATCAATTAACCAGTTTTGATGAAAAGCTGACCGACCGTAGCAGCGATACGCACAGCGACGTGCTGGTTTTCGAAGTGATTCAGGCCGATGATTTTTTGAAAAATCAATTACAACTGGCTGATGACAAACGGGTCTGGCACGTCAAGCGTGTGCGTTACATCAAGCAAAAACCAGTCGCGCTGGAGGAGACGTGGATGCCGTTGGCATTATTCCCTGATTTAACCTGGCAGGTGATGGAAAACTCAAAGTACCACTTCATTGAAGAGGTGAAGAAACAGGTCATTGAACGCAGTGAGCAGGAGTTGATTCCACTGATGCCCACCGAAGAGATGAGCCGCCTGCTTGCTATCCCGCTCACAAAGCCAATCCTGGAAAAAGTGTCGCGTGGCTTTTTAAAGGGAGGACAGGTATTCGAATACAGTCGCAATGCGTTTAATACTGACGATTATAAATTTACGTTGATCGCCCACAGGAAACAGCGTTAATCGGAGTGCGCTTTAAAACTATTTCGACGAAGTGTTAACTGCTTCACAAATATAAAGGCAATGTAATATGCTGAATTTTTCATGTCCCAACGCGGGAATTGCAAACAACTCACCATCATATTTATCATTTTATTAACAATAATAAAATGGCGTATAGAAACATTATGCTTTATTCCGTTACGCGCCTCACACTTCTTCCTCTAAAATTATTTAAACACCTATTCAGCGCAAAGACAAATAAACAGGATTTAGATCACAAACATAGAAAGCCGTTTAATAGGAATCTATTTATTAAATATATACACCATCCAGAATAAAACATATAATCCATTGATAATAAACGGTTTTTAAATTTTCATTCATAGAACAGTCGTTTTTCGAAAGATATTTTGAAAATAGATCAATTGCATCCATCGCGCCTCCCCACGACACTCCGTCCCTATTAAAACATTGCAAAACTTTTTATTTCTTACCCTGAGTCCTGGAGAGGATTACCCATGAAAAAATCAACACTCGTTATTGGCGTCATTGGTGCTGACTGCCATGCCGTAGGCAATAAAGTTCTGGACCGCGTTTTTACTGCCCATGATTTTCGCGTAATCAATCTGGGCGTAATGGTAAGCCAGGATGAATATATCGATGCCGCGATCGAAACCGGTGCCGATGCGATTGTCGTCTCTTCCATTTATGGCCACGGTGACATCGACTGCCTGGGTCTGCGCGAGCGCTGCATCGAACGCGGTATCGGCGATATCCTGCTTTATGTCGGCGGCAACCTGGTGGTCGGGAAGCATGACTTCGCAGACGTCGAAGCTAAATTCAAAGAGATGGGCTTCCAGCGCGTCTTTGCTCCAAGCCACGATCTCGAAGATGTGTGTCAGTTGATGGCAGCGGATATCAACAAGCGCCACGGCATTGAAAAGCGTTGTCTGGAAGAGGCCATCTGATGCAAACCGTCTCTGTCGATATCGGCTCGACGTGGACCAAAGCTGCCCTCTTCGCAAAGGAGGGGGATGCGTTAACACTGGTTAACCACGTTCTGACTCCGACGACGACCCATCATCTGGCGGAAGGTTTTTTCGCCAGCCTGAACCAGGTGCTGAACGTTGCCGATGCGCGCCCACTGCTCAACCGGGGTGAAGTGACCCTGAAATACTCCTCGTCGGCGAAAGGCGGTCTTGCCGTCGCCGCAATGGGACTGGTGCCGTCGATCACTCTGGAATCGGCAAAAGTCACGGCGCATTCCGCCGGGGCAAAAATCGCCCAGTACTATTCGTACAAACTGAATCGCCATGATATTCAGGCGCTGGAAGCTTCACCACCGGACATTCTGCTGTTTACCGGCGGCACCGACGGTGGTGAAGAGAGCTACGGCCTGGCCAATGCGCGCGCCCTGGCAGAGTCCAGCCTCGACTGCGCCATTATCTACGCCGGAAACCGCGACATTCAGGATGATGTCCAGGCGATTCTGGGACACAAAGATCTGACCACGGTAGACAACATTCTGCCCGATCTCGATCACCCGAATCCCTTCGCCGCCCGCAAGGCGATTTGTGATGTCTTCCTGTCCCGCATTGTGAAAGGCAAAGGCCTGGATGTGATTGTCGGTGAAACCGGCGAAGAGCCCATGCCAACACCCTGGACGGTGTACGAACTGGTCAAAGCCATCAGCGAAGTCGATAGCGCGTGGAGAGAATTCATGCTCATCGACATGGGCGGCGCGACCACCGACGTCTATTCCGCCAGTGCCAACACCCTCTCGCCCGATACCGTGCTGCACGGTGTCCCGGAGCCCTTTGTTAAGCGCACCGTGGAAGGCGATCTCGGCATGCGCGTCTCCGCCGTGGTGGTAGGCGAAAGCACCCAGGAACTGGTGAAGGTGGTATTCGCTCAGCAACCGGCACGCCAGGAGGCCTTCTATGGCTACCTGCGTCATCTGGTGGCGCATCCCGATTATCTGCCGCAGAGCGAGGAAGAGAAATACTTTGATTCTCTGTTAGCCGGACTGTGCGTCGGCTATGCCGCCGAGCGTCACGCTGGCACCAAAAAGCAGGTCTGTACCTGCGTTGGCAATGTCGATTTACAGATGGGGCGCGACCTGACCACCGTGCGCAAAGTGGTTGGCTCGGGCGGCTGGCTCTCCCGCGCCAGTCAGTTTGATATCCATCACTGGCTCAAATATCGCGAACTGGACGACGACGGCAGACGCATTCTTTTACCCACTCAGTTTGAGTACTACCGCGACGCAAAAGGTCTGCTCCCCCTGCTGGCAAACGTTGCCAGACTGGATCCCCAGGCTGCTGCGCGCACCAGCATTCACTGTTTAACCCTATAAAACCTAAGGCAGCGACGAATGGAACTTCGAAATAAAAAATTAACCCATGACGAATTTATGACCGAACGGCATCAGGTGTTGCAGACGTGGCATACCGGCAAAGACGTCGAACATTTTGAAGATGGCGTGAAGTATCAGCAGACCATTCCTGAGAAAAAACGTTTCTCTCATGCATTGCTGAAGGCGGATCAGGAAGGGAAAACCCTGAGCCAACCGCGTGCTGGTGTGGCGTTGATGGATGAGCATATCGAACTGCTGAAAACCCTGCAGGTTGAGTGTGACCTGCTGCCCAGCACCATCGATGCCTACACCCGTCTGAATCGTTATGAAGAAGCCGCCATTGGGATCCAGAAATCTATCGAAGCCGGGACCTCAAAACTCAACGGACTGCCGGTGGTTAACCACGGTGTGGCGGCCTGTCGTCGGATGACCGAAGCGCTGGAGAAACCGATTCAGGTCCGTCACGGTACGCCAGATGCGCGTCTGTTGGCGGAGATCGCCATGGCCAGCGGCTTCACCAGCTATGAAGGCGGCGGGATCTCCTACAACATTCCTTACGCCAAGCGCGTGACGCTGGAAAAATCGATTCGCGACTGGCAGTACTGCGACCGTCTGATGGGGCTGTATGAAGAACATGGCATTCGCATTAACCGCGAACCATTCGGCCCGTTGACCGGCACGCTGATCCCGCCGTTCATGTCTCACGCAGTGGCGATTATCGAAGGTCTGCTGGCGCTGGAACAGGGCGTGAAGTCGATTACCGTCGGCTACGGCCAGGTCGGTAGCCTCACGCAGGATATCGCAGCGATTCAGTCCCTGCGTGAACTGTCTCATGAATATTTCCAGAACTACGGTTTTGATGATTACGAGCTGAGCACCGTCTTCCACCAGTGGATGGGCGGTTTCCCGGAAGACGAATCCAAAGCATTCGCCATTATCTCCTGGGGCGCAGCGGTCGCCGGTATGTCCGGCGCGACCAAAGTGATCACCAAGAGCCCGCATGAAGCCTTCGGTATTCCGACAGCGGCGGCAAACGCCCAGGGGCTGCGTGCGTCACGTCAGATGCTCAACATGGTCAGTGACCAGAAATTCCCGCCGTGTGCCGCCGTCGAGCAGGAAGTGGAACTGATTAAGAGCGAAGTTCGTGCGGTTCTGAAGAAAGTGTTTGAGCTGGGCAACGGCGACGTTGCGCGCGGCACCGTGCTGGCCTTCGAAGCAGGCGTGCTGGACGTACCTTTCGCTCCTGCCTCCTGTAACGCCGGTAAAATCCTGCCAGTTCGCGATAACGCCGGGGCGATCCGTATTCTGGAAGCCGGCTCCGTTCCGCTGCCGCAGGACATTCTCGCTCTACACCACGATTACGTCGCCGAACGTGCCCATTTCGAAGGACGTAAACCCTCATTCCAGATGGTTGTTGATGACATCAACGCTGTATCCCACAGTCAATTAATAGGAAGACCATAATGAAAATTAAACAGGCGCTTTTCACCGCTGGCTACTCCTCATTCTATTTTGATGACCAGCAGGCGATCAAAAATGGCGCAGGTCATGACGGGTTCATTTATACCGGTGCGCCGGTTACCCCGGGCTTTACCTCTGTCCGCCAGGCTGGCGAGTGCGTTTCCGTACAACTGATTCTGGAAAACGGCGCCGTCGCGGTGGGTGATTGCGCCGCAGTGCAGTACTCCGGTGCCGGCGGCCGCGATCCGCTGTTCCTGGCTGAACATTTTATTCCGTTCCTCAACGATCATATTAAGCCGCTGCTGGAAGGCCGCGATGTGGATGCGTTCCTGCCGAACGCCCGTTTCTTCGACAAACTGCGCATCGACGGTAATTTGCTGCATACCGCCGTTCGTTACGGTCTGTCGCAGGCGCTGCTTGACGCCACCGCGCTGGCCTCAGGTCGTCTGAAAACCGAAGTGGTGTGTGACGAATGGCAACTGCCGTGCGTACCAGAAGCCATTCCTTTATTTGGTCAGAGCGGCGACGACCGCTACATCGCCGTCGACAAGATGATCCTCAAAGGCGTTGACGTCCTGCCGCACGCGCTGATCAACAACGTTGAAGAGAAGCTCGGTTTTAAAGGCGAAAAACTACGTGAGTACGTGCGCTGGTTGTCCGACCGTATTCTCAGCCTGCGCACCAGCCCACGCTATCACCCGACGCTGCATATCGACGTGTATGGCACCATCGGTCTGATCTTCGACATGGACCCGGTGCGCTGCGCCGAGTATATCGCCAGCCTCGAAAAAGAAGCGCAGGGTCTGCCGCTGTACATTGAAGGCCCGGTCGATGCAGGCAACAAACCGGATCAGATCCGCATGCTGACCGCGATCACCAAAGAGCTGACCCGTCTGGGTTCCGGCGTGAAAATTGTCGCCGACGAATGGTGCAACACCTATCAGGACATCGTGGACTTCACCGATGCCGGTAGTTGCCACATGGTGCAGATCAAAACCCCGGATCTCGGCGGCATTCACAACATCGTTGACGCGGTGCTGTACTGCAACAAGCACGGGATGGAAGCCTACCAGGGCGGCACCTGCAACGAAACCGAAATCAGCGCCCGCACCTGCGTCCACGTGGCTCTCGCCGCCCGTCCAATGCGTATGCTGATCAAGCCGGGTATGGGCTTCGATGAAGGTCTCAATATCGTATTTAACGAAATGAACCGCACCATCGCGCTGTTGCAGACTAAGGATTAAGAGATGGCACGCACATTTAAGATCTTATCGCCGACGGCTATCCTGGGCTATGGCTTCCCGGAAGAGAGCTTTCGTAAAGCCATGGAAGAGTCACCGGATCTGATCGCGGTTGACGCAGGCTCCTCCGATCCCGGCCCCCACTACCTGGGGGCGGGTAAACCGTTTACCGATCGGGCCGGAGTGAAACGCGATCTGCGCTATATGATCACGGCGGGCGTTAAGAACAACATTCCGGTGGTGATCGGCACCGCCGGGGGATCCGGTGCTGCACCGCACCTTGAGTGGTGTCGGCAGATTATCCTGGAGATCGCACAGGAAGAAAAACTGTCCTTCTCCATGGCGCTGATCCCATCGGATGTCAATAAAGAGGTGGTTCACCAGGCGCTGGATAACGGCAAAATCACCGCGCTGGACTTTGTTCCGGCACTGACCCACGAGGCGATCGAAGAGAGCACCTACATCGTGGCGCAGATGGGGATCGAACCGTTCCAGCGGGCGCTGGAAGCCGGTGCGCAGGTGGTATTGGGCGGACGGGCTTATGATCCGGCCTGCTTCGCGGCGCTGCCGATTATGCAGGGCTTTGATGAAGGTCTGGCGCTGCACTGTGGCAAGATCCTGGAATGTGCGGCCATTGCCGCCACCCCAGGTTCCGGTTCTGACTGCGCAATGGGGATTATCGACGACAACGGCTTTACGCTGAAGACGTTCAACCCGAAACGCAAGTTCACCGAAACGTCGGCGGCGGCACATACCCTGTATGAGAAATCCGATCCGTACTTCCTGCCAGGCCCGGGCGGCGTGCTGAACCTGAAAGGGTGCAGTTTCAAAGCGGTAAACGATGGCGAAGTGTACGTCAGCGGTTCACGTCATGAAGCAACGCCGTATGCGCTGAAACTGGAAGGCGCGCGTCAGGTGGGCTTCCGTTGCCTGACCATCGCCGGTACCCGCGATCCGATCATGATTGCCAGCATCGACACCATTCTCGAAGAAGTTCAGGCCAGCGTCGCCCGCAACCTCTCGCTGAATGATGACAGCATCCGCATGACGTTCCACCTGTACGGCAAGAACGGCGTGATGGGTAACCATGAACCGGTGCAAACCGCCGGGCATGAGCTGGGCATTTTGCTGGACGTGGTCGCGCCGACGCAGGATATCGCCAACAGCGTCTGTTCGCTGGTGCGATCTACTCTGTTGCACTACGGCTACGAAAACCGGATCGCCACGGCAGGCAACCTCGCCTTCCCGTTCTCGCCATCCGACATTCAAAGCGGGCCGGTGTATGAGTTCTCAATCTATCACCTGATCGAAGCCAGCGACGCCCTGCGTTTTGACTTCCATATCGAACAGGTGACGCCAGAAGGAGTTCAGGCATGAAACACGCTATTTGCACCCTGGCGCAGGTGATTCGTTCTAAAAACGCCGGACCGTATGAACTGGTGTTAGATATTTTATTTAAAACGCGCGAAGACTATCAGCGGGTAAAACGTTCTGAGCAATTAACCCCGCAGTTAATTGCCCGCTTATATAACGTTGAACCTGATTTTATTCATCGCATCGTCTGGTTTGACCCGGCGAATGCCGTAAAAATCGTGATGCCTCGCGATATTATTTCCGGCAACGTTGGTGACAATGATGTTTATGGCGCGCAGCAGCATGCGCCGTTATTAAGTATTGAGTTCGATCTGTAACAAATAAAATACAACAACGTCCATTGGCGTACAGGATTTCGCTGTATCACTGTATTCCAGATAATTCATGCGGTTGGTCATAACCTGCGTGCGCCTGAGCTGCTGTCCTGGCTCTGGCGCACGCGACCCTACAACACTTCACAGACCAGCCTAGATCCGATGGAGTAAACATGAAGAAAATAAGTCTAACAAAAATGATCATATTAGGCCTGATACTCGGCATGATTGCCGGGGTGGCTATTAATAATATGGCATCGGCTGATACAGCAAAATCGTATGCGCAGGATATCTCTATTTTCACCACCATATTCTTACGTATGGTGAAAATGATTATCGCGCCGTTGGTTATTTCAACCCTGGTTGTCGGCATCGCGAAAATGGGCGATGCGAAAACGCTGGGGCGTATATTTTCAAAAACTTTTTTCCTGTTTATTTGCGCCTCACTGCTGTCGATTGCGCTGGGTCTGGTGATCGTCAACCTGTTCCAGCCAGGCGCGGGCATTAACTTTGTTGCCCATGACGCCGGGGCCGTGGCGGCCGTTCAGTCTGAACCGTTCACGCTGAAAGTGTTTATTTCTCACGCCGTACCGACCAGTATCGTTGACGCCATGGCGCGTAACGAAATCCTGCAAATCGTTGTGTTCTCGATCTTTCTCGGCTGTAGCCTGGCGGCGATTGGTGAGAAAGCCGAACCGATCGTGAAGGTGCTCGACTCTCTGGTTCACGTCATGCTGAAACTGACGGGTTACGTCATGCTGTTCGCCCCGTTAACGGTATTCGCCGCTATCTCCGGGCTTATCGCTGAACGCGGGCTGGGCGTGATGGTGAGCGCCGGGATCTTCATGGGTGAGTTCTACCTGACGCTGGGTATGCTGTGGGCGATCCTCATCGGCCTGTCAACGATGATTGTCGGTCCGTGCATCGGTCGCCTGACGAAAGCGATCCTCGAACCGGCACTGCTGGCATTTACCACGTCCAGCTCGGAAGCCGCGTTCCCGGGTACTCTGGATAAGCTGGAGAAATTCGGCGTCTCGTCCAAGATTGCCAGTTTCGTACTGCCTATCGGTTACTCCTTCAACCTCGTGGGTTCAATGGCCTACTGCTCGTTTGCCACCGTCTTTATCGCGCAGGCGTGCAACATTGAGCTGAGCATGGGCGAGCAAATCACCATGCTGCTGATCCTGATGTTGACTTCTAAAGGTATGGCAGGCGTACCGCGTGCCTCGATGGTGGTCATTGCCGCTACCCTCAACCAGTTCAACATTCCGGAAGCCGGTCTGATCCTGCTGATGGGCGTCGATCCGTTCCTCGACATGGGCCGTTCTGCAACCAACGTGATGAGTAACGCCATGGGCGCCGCGATTGTCAGTCGCTGGGAAGGCGAACATTTCGGTTCCGGCTGCCGGGGCACTGCGCCGGTCAAAACGCCAGAACAGGAGCGTCCTGCCACTGAGCCGTCAGAAGTGGTGATGTCCTGATGATATAAGGTTGCCGGATAAGCACTCGCCCCTTCCGGCAACATGCCAATCACACCAACAAGGTTGCACCATGAACGTAAAATTCTTCGGCGCGAGCATGTTAACCGCCAGCCTGTTTTTTAGCGCCGCCGCGCTGGCGCAAACGGCGCCGGACTACGCCGCATTGATCGAACAGGCACACCAGAAATACAAAAGTAACAACGACGGCAAAGTCGCCGACTACATCCCTGCCCTTGCCACTTACAGCCCCAACAACTTCGCCATTACCCTCGCTACCGTTGACGGCAAAATTTACCAGGCAGGAGACATCAACAAAGCATTCCCGATGGAATCGCTGAGCAAAGTCTTCACCCTCGCGCTGGCGATGGAACAGCACGGGCCACAGGAGGTGCTGGATAAACTCGGCGCTAATGCCACCGGCCTGCCCTTTAATTCCGGTCTCGCGGTCGAACTCACGAAGGGCGCACCGGAGAATCCGCTGGTCAATGCAGGTGCCATGAGTACCGTCAGCCTGATTGACGCCAAAGACAAAACCGACCGCTGGAACAAAATCCTCACCAACCTGAACGCCTGGGCCGACGCCACGCTCACGGTCAATGAACCGGTATTCAGATCGGAAATGGAGACCAACCAGCACAATCAGGCGCTGGCGCAACTGATGGCATCGTACAACAGCTTCTACGGCGATACGCAGGAGGCCGTAGAGATTTACACCCGCCAGTGTTCAGTAGACGTCACCGTTGAGCAGCTTGCCAAAATGGGTGCCGTGCTGGCCAACAAGGGTAAATCGCCGTTCAACGGCAAACAGTTGCTCAATGAGCGCTATGTACCGCAGGTGCTGGCTGAAATGGCCATCGCCGGTCTCTATGACGGCAGCGGAAAATGGCTGTACACCGTCGGTATTCCGGCGAAAAGCGGCGTCGGCGGGGGCATGGTCGCGGTGGTACCGGGACAGTACGCCATTGCCGTTTACTCACCGCCGCTGGACAGCGCCGGGAACAGCGTGCGCGCCCAGCAGACTATTGAATATGTTGCCCATGCAACACAGGCCAATCTCTTTATGGCGCATTAAGTGGATGCCGGATGGCGCTCATGCGCATCCGGCCTACGAATCAGGCATTTTTGTAGGTCGGATACGGCGCGACGCCGCCCTCCGGCGATATCAACCTTAACGTGAGAAGTAACATGTCTAAACCCTTTGTCTGGCAAGAACTCTTTGTACAAAGCAAAGAGAGTACGGAATACGAATTACTGAGCAATCAGCATGTTACGGTGACAGAGTTAGATGGCGAAGAGGTCATCAAAGTGGCGCCGGAAGCATTAACGCTGCTGGCGCAACAGGCATTCTATGAAGCATCGTTCTTCCTGCGCTCCGGACATTTAAAGCAGATCGCCAGCATCCTGCACGATCCGCAGGCCAGCAGTAACGACAAATATGTCGCCCTGCAGCTGTTACGTAATGCGGAAGTGTCGGCGAAAGGCGTGCTGCCGAACTGCCAGGATACAGGTACGGCGACAGTGGTCGCCAGCAAAGGCCAACAGATATGGACCGGCGGCGATGATGCCGAAGCGCTCAGCAAAGGGATTTACACCACCTTTAAAGAAAATAACCTGCGCTATTCGCAAAACGCCCCACTGGATATGTATACCGAGGTGAATACCGGCACCAACCTGCCGGCGCAGATCGATATCAGCGCCACACCGGGTAACGAATACCGCTTCTTGTTTGTCAATAAGGGCGGCGGCTCAGCCAACAAGGCGGCACTGTTCCAGGAGACCAAATCGATCCTGCAACCGGAAAAGCTCACCGCATTCCTGATCGAGAAGATGAAATCACTGGGCACCGCAGCCTGCCCGCCGTATCACATCGCTTTTGTCGTCGGCGGTCTCTCCGCAGATCAGGCGCTCAAGGTCGCCAAACTGGCCTCAACCAAGTATTACGACAACCTGCCCACCAGCGGTAATGAGCTGGGTCAGGCGTTTCGTGACACGGCGCTGGAATCCGCGCTGCTCAATGCCAGCCGTGAATTTGGCATTGGCGCGCAGTTTGGCGGTAAATATTTCGCCCATGATATTCGCGTAATTCGTCTGCCGCGCCACGGCGGCTCCTGCCCGATCGCGATGGCGCTCTCCTGCTCCGCCGATCGCAATATCAAAGCGAAGATCAACAAACACGGGATCTGGCTGGAAAAACTCGAGCATAACCCAGGTAAATTTATCCCTGAATCCAGCCGCATCGAGAACAGCGCACAGAGCGTAAACCTGGATTTGAACCGTCCGCTGCGCGAGATCCTGCATGATTTATCCGCCCTGCCAGTCGGAACGCGGCTTTCACTAAACGGCCCGATCGTCGTCGCCCGCGACATCGTGCATGCCAAACTCAAAGAGCGCCTGGACAACGGCGAAGCGATGCCAGCGTACATGAAAGATCACATTGTCTACTATGCCGGCCCGGCTAAAACGCCGGATCAGATGGCCTGTGGTTCGCTCGGGCCAACCACCGGCGGGCGCATGGACGGCTATGTCGACGCTTTCCAGGCCGCTGGTGGTAGCCTGATCATGCTGTCCAAAGGCAACCGCAGTGCGCAAGTCACCGAGGCTTGCCATAAACACGGCGGATTCAACCTCGGCAGCATCGGTGGCGCCGCCGCCTTGCTGGCGCAGCAATACGTGAAAAGCCTGCGCTGCCTCGAATATCCCGAACTGGGAATGGAAGCGGTCTGGATGATGGAAGTTGAAAACCTGCCTGCCTTCGTGCTGGTAGACGACAAAGGAAACAACTTCTTCAGTCAGTTTGAACAACAGCATCGTTGTGCATCCTGCCCGGCAGGACATTAAGGAGCGTTTATGCAAGCGCGAGCCAATGGCGACCGTCATCGCCAGCGTCAGCAAAAGCTGAAAGAACAGGTGGAAATCCGTGTGGCCGCCGCCACGGAACAAAAAGGGATTTTGATCGTATTTACCGGAAATGGAAAAGGGAAATCCACGGCCGCCTTTGGCACTGCCACCCGTGCGGTGGGTCATGGTAAAACCGTTGGCGTCGCGCAGTTTATCAAAGGCCAGTGGGATAATGGCGAATACAACACCCTGCATCCGCTAGGGGTTGAGTTTCACATTATGGGTACCGGGTTTACCTGGGAAACGCAAAACCGCGAGGCGGATATCGCGGCGGCGCAGACTGTCTGGACAGAGAGCAAGCGCATGCTGGCCGATGCGCATTACGATCTGGTGGTCCTGGACGAACTTACATACATGCTGGCGTATCACTACCTGGATACTGACGAGGTGATTGCCGCCATTCGGGAGCGTCCGGCGCAGCAGAGTGTGATTGTGACCGGGCGAGGGTGTCACGCGCAGTTACTGGAGCTTGCCGATACGGTGAGCGAACTGCGCCCGGTCAAGCATGCGTTTGACAGCGGTATTCAGGCTCAGGCAGGTATTGACTGGTAGTTACGTCGTTGCCGGATGGCGCATGCGCTTATCCGGCTTCCCGTTTACCCGTCATCCGCCATCAGCGTTCCAGGTGAGATACCACCGATTTTTGTAACAGCCAGTCGCGGAAAACCTGTAAATGACGGGATTCCGCTTTTTCTTCCCGCCAGGTCATGATGAAACGATTACCCGTGCGCATGGGCACATCGCAAGGGATCACCATGTCACCGTTGTCCAGATCGTGCTGGATCGCAAAACGTGGGAGCAGCGCAACCCCCAAATTCGATCGCACCGCGGCGATCAGCATCGACAGCAGATCAAAACGCGGGCCTTTGTTGACCAGTGGGCTACTGACATCCGACAGGGCGAACCACTCCTGCCAGCCGTTAATTCGCGTACTTTGATGCAACAAGGGAAACTCATTGAGCAACTCTTCAACCGCCAGTTTCTGGTTGGGCTGCGACAGCAAACTGCCGCTACAAACCGGGAGGATTTCCTCTTCGAACAGATACTCCACTTCTGACCACGGCGAACAGAAGTCTTCACGCATAATGGCCGCATCATATTCACGGTTGAGGAAATCGCCCATGTTCGCCAGCGAGTGAATATTAACGATAATATCGGGGTTAAGTTTGTTGAATTCACGCAGATTGGGGATCAGCCAGTGGGTGCTGAAGGTCGGGTTGACCGCCAGTTCAATGACTTCGACCGTGGGCTGCCAGGTCATAATGGTATTCGTATCACGCTCAAGTTTATTTAGCGTTTCTTTAACAATGCTCAAATAATGCTTCCCGGCCTCGTTTAAAAAAATCCGCTTTTTGGCATGATTAAATAATGCAGTATGCAGAAAATCCTCAAGTGCATTCACCTGGCGAAATACAGCACTTTGCGTTAATGCTAACTCCTCCGCCGCACGCGTATAACTTTCATGACGTGCCACCACTTCAAACGTCACCAGTAATTCAGTCTTTGGTATCTTTCCTCTCATAACGTCTTCCATATGCCGCGTACAAAAATAGTTTAATTTATAAAAAATAAATGCAACCGACTCCCGATTGGCCTGAGAGTTATATTTTATTTCCTACCTGGATGTCATTGATCCACTCCATGGTTTATTCACACAGGGGGCGAACAAATAATAACCAATAATACGCAAGACTGGCCATAAACACAATTTAATTAAGGTTATTTTGCGACAAATAGCGCCAATAAGTTCTTAATAATTTTTCAAGATAACTTGTTTATCGGAGAAAAAACTTTGCGGGTTTAATCAATATTATTTACTTATTATTTCAGGAGAATTCAGTTCACTCAACGATAAGCAAACGATGACGTTTTTTTATCTGCTTTTACTATTTTTACCGTTTTTCCCGACAATAATTAAGGACGACATATGAAAAATTCCGGAAAAGTCTGGCTGGTTGGTGCAGGTCCTGGTGATATCAGCTTACTGACCCTTAAAGCCCTGCAGTGTATTCAACAGGCTGATGTCATCATTTACGATCGGCTGGTCAATCCTAAAATGCTTGAGTGGTGCTCAGCGAGTTGTACCTGCATCAACGTTGGCAAAAGTCCGGGCTATCATAGTGTTCCTCAGGAGGAGATCAATGCCCTGCTTATCCAGCATGCGCGAACACAGCGGAACGTTGTGCGCCTGAAAGGCGGCGATCCTTACGTGTTTGGCCGCGGTGCCGAAGAGGTGGAATGTCTGGTCGAAGAAGGCATTGCTTTCGAAGTGGTGCCGGGGATCAGTTCCGCCATTGGCGGGCTGGCCTGCGCCGGGATCCCGGTGACCCACCGCGACCTGGCATCCGGTTTTCATGTCGTGACAGGACATACCCGCGAAGGTAATCAGCAGCAGGACTGGCGGCAGTTGGCGAAGCTCAACGGCACGCTGGTGATTGTTATGGGGATCGCTAACCTGCCGTTTATTTGTGAAGAACTGCTGATGGGAGGCAAATCACCGGCCACGCCCGCGGCGATTGTGATGTCGGCTACCCGGGACAATCAGCGGCGCTTAACTTGTACGCTCGGTACATTACTCACGAAAGCACAGGAAGCGAATATTGTGCCACCGGCACTGATTGTGGTTGGCGATGTTGTCCGTTTGAGCGACCGACTCTCTTTTATTCCCGAGGTGATGGAACGCGCCTACAGCGAAAGGTGTTCATGACGGAATGACTGCGGAGACGTCTGGTGAGCCGCCCGGAACACCCGACAAAAATAGCTGGTCTGCGCATACTGAAGTTTCCGGGCGATGCTGTCGATAGAGTTCTTCGGATCGCGCAGCAACTCACTCGCCCGCTGCATTTTTTTCTGGCTCACCCAGGTTTTAAAATTCACGCCCTGCCGTTTCTTAAAGAAACGGCTAAAGTAGTTGGCGCTTAAACAGACATGCGCGGCCACCGACTCCAGCGTCAGTTCCTCGTATAAGTGTTCATCAATATAGCGCAGTGCAGCGACCAGTTTCTTTTCGTGGCGAGAAAGTTCCATTGCCGACAGACGCAGGTCGCTCAACTGCACATCAGCGGTGTCCACCGTTTTACGCTGAACTGGACTGAGATTGTTAATAATAAAGCTGAGCAGGTTTGCCGCTGCCACCAGATGATTATTTTCAACAATCGCGACCTGATTCCAGGCTGATTTAATTTTAGGATCGAAAGCCCACTGCCGATCGTCATCAATGACAATAGTTTTATATTCCGGATACTTTGCGCGCACCTGACCGCAAATAATAAATCCCAGCAGATGCCCCTGACGAATTAACGGCATAGAGAAAAAACTCAACCCCGCATGACAGCAGAGTATTCTGATTTTTTCTTCTTTTAACCCTTCAAAAGCGCAATATTTATCACATTTCTGACACGTTTTTTGGTATTGCGGATTGGCGCGCAGTAATGAACAGAACGAATTAAAATTATGACAGGCAGAGATTTCCCGACCATTAATGTCTACCACCACGGCGGCGAGCCCGGTCGCCTTAGAAAATACCTCTGCCAGTGAGTAAAAAGTGTGTAAGACATCGTCCTGAATATGCTGAGGCACGTTACGCTCCGTCAGTGGTCTGGATAACGTCGCTACTATGCTTAATTTGTCCAGGTGAAAAAATGACCCTGACCGCAAAAAATAATCTCATTTAATCAGGTGATTATGATCAAATTGCAAGAGTGCCCCCCGCGCTCCTCAACACCAGTCCACCGACTGCTGTGACAACTTTTCCCAAAGATTAACGAATCTTCACATCTTCCTGTGAGCTTCATTTCAACATCACTCACCATTTTATTTATGATTTTCAATTAGTTATATAAATAACATACAATTTTATGATGTGCTTATTTGTGAGAATCATCATGTGAATGTGAAACGCCCTCCTGAATAATAGGCTCAATGACAAGATAATCTGAACGGAGTGGATGTATGCCCGTCACGACAGGTGTTATCGCCGACGACTTTACTGGCGCAACGGATATCGCAAGTTTTATGGCTGAGCAAGGCTGGAGGGTCGCGCTGCTGCCCGGGATGCCAGACGCCGCGCAGCCGTGGAATGAAGAGGTCGACGCGATTGTCATCTCGCTGAAAAGCCGTTCTCTACCGGCTGACCAGGCCATCGATCAATCATTACGCTGCTGGCAATGGCTGCACCACACGGCAGGTGCGCGGCAAATTTACTTTAAATATTGCTCCACCTTTGATTCCACCCCCGCCGGGAATATCGGTCCGGTCAGCGATGCGCTGATAGAAGCGATGCACGCGCCGTACATCGTTCACTGCCCAGCCCTGCCACAAAACGGACGGACGGTGATTCACGGTCATTTGTTTGTGAATGGCGTATTACTGAATGAATCCGGCATGGAGAAACATCCGCTCAACCCGATGACCGATGCGAACCTGATTCGCCTGCTCACGGCGCAAACTGCCAGCGCTGTCGGGCGCATTGACCTCAGCACGATTCAGAAAGGTGTGGAAGCGGTCACTCACGCGCTGGAACGCTGCCAGTCTGAAGGTGTACGTCACGTGATCGTGGATACCTTCAGCGAAGCCGATCTGCAGACCCTCGCTCAGGCCTTACGTCATACACCGTTGCTGGCGGGCGGTTCCGGCCTGGGTGGTGCACTGGCCGCTTGCGCCGCACCACAGCGTAGGCGGGAAGCGGTACATCCCTTCCCGCAGCCGGCAAAAACGGTGGTGTTTTCCGGAAGTTGTTCCGCCATGAGTAACCGCCAGGTGAATCGCTATAAAGCACAGGCCGCTTCCCTTCTACTCGACGTGGCGCGCTGCCTGACAGACGCAGAGCGTTACAGCGACGAGCTGTCGCGGTGGACAATGACTCATGTCGATGACGCGCTCGCTCCATTGATTTACGCCACCCAGCCGCCGGAAGCGCTGAAACGCATTCAACAGGAGTACGGCGAGCAGCGCGCCAGCCGGGCGATTGAGCATACCTTTGCCAGACTGACAGCCAAACTGCAGGCCGCAGGCGTAAACAGTTTTATCGTCGCCGGTGGCGAAACGTCCGGCACCGTAGTGGAGGCGTTACAGGTGACGCGACTGACGGTCGGCAAAGCCATCGCGCCCGGCGTGCCGTGGGTGTTCTCCGCCGAGCCGCCGCTCGCGCTGGCGCTGAAGTCAGGCAACTTCGGTGACGAAGACTTCTTTTTCACCGCGCAGGAGTCTGCATGATGAGTCAGCTTAACGAACAACAACTCCGCGAACAGCTGGTGCACTACGGTCGTTCTCTGTTTATGCGCGGCTTCAGCAGCGGTGGTTCGGGCAACCTGAGCGTAAAACTGCCGGACGGCGGCTATCTGGTCACGCCGACCAACTCCTGTCTGGGCGAGCTGGACGCCGCAACGCTCAGTAAACTGGATGCCAACGGCGTTCACCTCAGTGGCGATAAACCGTCGAAAGAAGTGCCCATGCACCTGGCCTGGTACCGTCATCGTCCGGCCTGCGGCGCGGTGGTTCATCTACATTCGCCATGGCTGACCGCCCTTTCCTGTCTGCCATGCCGCACACCGGAAAACTGTCTGCCGCCGTTAACGCCGTACTACGTAATGCGCGTCGGGCAGTTGCCTCTGTTGCCCTATTTCAAACCCGGTCATGAGGGGATTGCCGGCGCACTCAGCGAGATTGCGGCGGACCATACTGCCGCGCTCCTGGCAAATCACGGCCCGGTAGTCAGTGGTCGCTCACTTCGTGAGGCGGTGTTTAATGCCGAAGAGCTGGAAGACAGCGCCCGCATCTGGCTGACCTTAAAACCACTCGGCTACGTGCCGCTAACGGCGGAAGCAGTAGCTGAACTCGAACAATCCCGGCGAGCATGAGGTGAGAGGATGATCCCCGAACAACGACGTGATTTTATCTACCGCTACGTGCATGAAAAAAACGTCGCCTCGTTTAATGAGCTGGCGGATCTGATGAGCGTGTCGCACATGACCGTGCGCCGCGATATTCAGTTGCTGGAAGAAGAAGGCAAAGTCATCTCGATCAATGGCGGGGTGAAACTCAACAATCTGCTGAAATCGGAGCTGCCGTGGCGGGAAAAGGCCGAGCTGCATCATGACGTGAAGCGACGGATGGGGCAACTAGCCGCGATGTTGATAGAACCAGGGCAAACGCTGTATCTCGATGCGGGAACGTCGTTGTTTGAAGTGGCGAAAGCCGTCGCCGCCAGCCACTGCTTCAACCTGACGGTGGTGACGAACGATTTTTCCATCAGCCACTACCTGATGGATATGCCGCACATCACGCTGTATCACACCGGCGGACTGGTGGATCAGCGCAACCGCTCATGCCTTGGGAAAAGCGCCGCCAGTTTTCTGCGCACGATCAATATAGACGTGGCGTTTCTCAGTTCGTCCTCGTGGGATACCGAACGTGGAATGTCGACCCCCAGCGAAGGCAAAGCCTCGGTGAAAGAGGCCGTGCTCACCGTCTCCCGCCGTCGGGTGCTGGTCTGCGACAGCAGTAAATTTGGCAAATACGGGATGTTCCACATCTGCTCGCTGGATCAACTGACCGACATTATTTCGGATAACCGGTTACCCGACGTAGCGCAGGACACCATTGCCAGCCAGGGCGTGAAACTGCACCTGGTGGATTGCCGGGAGGGAACGCATCATGCTGAAGTTAGCGGCTAACCTTGACTGGCTGTTTTGCGAACGTCCCATTGCGGAGCGCTTTCAGGCCGCAAAAGCGGCGGGTTTTCACGGCGTTGAAGGGCTGTTTCTCTGGCAGCATCCGCTGGATGTGCTGCTGGCGGCGCAACGGGAAACCGGTCTGCCGGTGGCGCTGATGAATGCGCCAGCGGGTCACTGGCAGGCCGGTGAACGCGGACTGGCCTCCCTGCCAGGCTGTGACGAGGAGTATCATCGCAGTCTGCTGATTGCCCGCGATTACGCCACGGCACTGGGCTGTCGCAAGGTGCACGTCATGGCCGGATTGCGCGTGGCCGGACTTTCTGCTAACGCCCAGTATGAGCAATTAACCGACCGACTGCGTATCGCCTGTGACGTCATGGTTGGGGCCGATATCGACGTGTTGATTGAACCGTTAAACCCGGACGATATGCCTGGTTATTTTGTTGATAGCTTTCCACTGGCTGAACGTCTTATTCGCGAAGTGAACAGAAAAAATATCGGCTTACAGTTTGATATTTACCACTGCCAAAAAATACACGGTAATGTTACACATCTTATTCAACATTATTTACCGATCATTAAACACTTTCAGATTGCTTCTGTACCCGGCCGCCATGAACCGGGAACGGGAGAATTAAATGAAACATGGCTTTTTGAATTTATTAAGCAGACAGGTTATCAGGGCTGGATAGGTTGTGAATATAAACCGTCAACACCAGGGCCCGAATCGTTACGCTGGATGACACCGTACTTATAATTTTAATATCTCTGTACCGGAAAACCGGAGGAACACATGTCGGATACTGTTATTATTTCGCTGGCACCCGTTGCCGCGGATTGCCCCAGAGTTATACCTGAAGAACTGGCGCAGGAAATACTGGCCAGCGTCGAACATGGTGCAGCCATCGTGCATTTACACGTTCGCGATAAACAAGGTCGTCTGACGTCGGACACCACCGATTTTCAGGCGACAATTGACCACGTCATGCGCCATTCCGACCTGATTATTCAGGCCTCAACCGGTGGCGTCTCCACCATGTCGATTGCCGAGCGCTGCGCGCCTCTGGACTGTCCCGGCGTCGAAATGGCGTCGCTGAACGTCGGCTCTGTTAACCTCGGCGATGCCGTGTACGTTAATCCCGGACCGGACGTTGAATATTGTTCGCAACAAATAACCCAACGTTCCATTATTCCTGAATTTGAAGTTTTCGAAATTGGCATGATTAATAACATTCTGGCGCTGGAAGAAAAAATATCGTTCAAGAAACCGATGTTATTCAATATTGTCCTCGGACACCGTGGAAGTTCACCCGCGACGGTTGATGCGTTAATTGCCTTGCGCAGTATGATCCCTCGCGACGCCTTATGGGGAATTACCCATTTTGGCCGCAAGAATTTCGATATTATTGCGGCAGCGGTCGGCATGGGCGCCAGTGAAGTGAGAATTGGTTTTGAAGATAGCTATTATTTAAGCGCCGAAGAGAAAGCTCAGCATAATTATCAGCAGGTTGCCAAACTCGCCACGCTTATTCGCAGTATGGATAAAAAGGTCGCCACGCCGGATATTGCGCGGCAAATGTTAGCTATTCCACCACGGCAGTAATAACGAGAGAAAGGACATTTCACCATGACTATCACAACCGTTATTCACAAAACCGGACTGGGCGTCTGCATCGCCGGTGGCGCCCTGGCGGCAATTGGCGCGCTGATGCAGTCTCCCGCCCTCTGGCAGCCGGGGCTGGTGATGCTGACGACAGGCTTCGCGGCAGGTGCGGGCTACTGGACAAATCTTCGCAGCTACCAGTTTACCCTGTGGATCATTGCCGGCTTTGTCGCGGCGATGACCTGGTCAACCGATCTAATCGTCTGGGGCGGATTCAACATCACCCATAAATGGATCGTCTTTTTGGTGATCCAGGCGACCATGTTCAGTATGGGCACCAAACTCACGATTCAGGACTTTATCGACGTCGCTAAAATGCCCTGGGCGGTGTTTATCGGCACCTTCTGTCATTTCGTCATCATGCCTCTGCTCGGCCTGAGCATCACGCTGATCTTTGACTTTCCGCCGGAAGTGGCGGTAGGCATTCTGCTGATTGGTTCCTGTCCCAGTGGGCTCTCCTCCACTGTCATGGTGTATATCGCCAACGCCAACCTGGCGCTGGCGGTCTCGATCGCCGCCGTCTCGACGCTGGCGGCGACGGTCATGACCCCGCTGTGGGTGAATCTGCTGGCGGGTTCAATGATCGACATCCAGCTCACGGCGATGGTGATGGACGTCGTGAAAATCGTGTTGATCCCGATTGGCGCGGCGATTTTACATGACTACCTGAAAACCTATGCCGGCGTGCAGGGGCGTCGTACCGTGCAAACGCTGGCCGGGATCAGCGCCATCTGGCTGCTGTATATGCTTACCGGCGGCTGGGACACGCTGTTTGGTAGCGCCAGCGCCGACGCGCAAATGTATGCGGTGGTGCTGAACTTTGTGGCTGGCGGGATCATCTGGGCGCTGTTCTATAACTGGCTGTATGGACGCGTGGCCGGCGTTAAGAAGATCATGCCGACCATTTCGATGATGGGCATCATTTTCTTCACCACTACGGCAGCGGCAGCCGGGCGCGACAACCTGGTTCAGGTCGGCTTCCTGCTCTGCTTCGCCATGCTGATGCACAACCTCGGCGGCTTCCTCATTGGCTATCTGATGAGCCGCTGGATCTTCCGCATGGATGTTCAGTCCGCCCGGACGGTAGCCTTCGAAGTCGGACTGCAAAACGGCGGGATGGCATCAGGTCTTGCCGCCGCGATGGGAAAACTGGCCACCGTTGGTCTCGCCTCTGCGGTCATGACGCCGCTTGGCAACGTCAGCGGCTCGCTGCTGGCTAACTACTGGCGCAAAAAGGATGCCCGACAGGCGCAGGCCCAGAGCGAGAGTTCGCCTGCTCAGCCGGTATCAGAACCTCTGTCAAAAGGATAACTCACCATGATGACTTTAACCCTGCAACAGGCACGACGCGCGGTAGACTGCGCGCTCGATCTCGCCGACACCCGTTATGCGCAACGTCCGCTCAGCGTGGCGGTCTGCGACGCTCACGGCGAGTTACTGAGCTTTGCCCGTATGGATAACGCCAAACTGTTGACCATTGAGCTGACGCAGCGCAAAGCACGCACCAGCAGCCGTTTAGGTTGCACCACTCAGGCGTTTTTGCAACGTCTGCAAAATGAGTCACTGGATATCAGCTACTTTGCTGACCCACGTTTTACCGCGCTGCCCGGCGGCGTACCGATTCTTCACAACGGTAAATGCGTGGGGGCCGTTGCGGTTGGTGGACTGTCCGCCCAGGAAGATCACGATGCGGCTATGGCCGTTGCCGAATGTTTGCTCAAGGAGTTCGCAGAATGAAAAAGATCGCTATGCTTCACACCAGTTCCGCCACGCTCGCCATGATGCAGCAACTGATCGGCGACATCATGCCAGAAGCGGACGTGATGCACCTGGTCGAAGAGTCGATGATTAAGCAGGTGATGAAGGCCGGAGGCGTGACGCCGAACATTGCGGCACGCATTGCCGACTACGTCCACATAGCCGAAAAAGCGGATTGCGAGATTTTCATCACCGCCTGTTCGTCCATTGGCACGGCGGTTGAACAGTGTCAGTTTATGACACCGCTGCAGCTTGCCCGTATCGACTGCGCGATGGTGGAACAAGCCATTAGCCTGGGTGAGAACATTGCCGTGCTGGCCACCGTCGCCACCACGATGAAACCGACGCTGGAGTATGTGCAACGCAAAGTACAGGCCAGTGGTAAGCAATGCACCGTGACGCCGATATTGATGGAAGAGGCATTCCATGCTCTGCTGGCGGGCGATATGGAAACCCACGATCGCATCGTCAGCGAAGGATTGCACAGCGCGTATAAACAGGCTGATGTGGTTATGCTGGCGCAAGCGTCGATGGCGCGCGTTCTGCAGCAGCTTCCGTCGCCGCCCGTCCCGGTGATGACCTCTCCGGAAAGCGGCATCCGCTGGCTGAAAACGCTGGCGGAAAGTGCATAACCTGGCAAGTCAACACTCCCCTGTAGGCCGGATAAGCGCCAGCGCCATCCGGCCTACAGACAGGCAAAAAAAAAAGGCCATCATCAGATGGCCAACCATGTCGAAAATGGACCAGCCCTTTCCCCTGCATCACGGGTAAATGCAGGGGTTGGGCTGTTTTATTGCTTTTACTTAATGACGGCTTTCAGCGCTTCGCCGATATCGGCCAGGCTGCGAACAGTTTTCACACCAGCGGCTTCCAGCGCTGCGAATTTCTCATCCGCAGTCCCTTTACCACCGGCGATAATGGCGCCTGCGTGACCCATACGTTTGCCTTTCGGCGCAGTCACACCGGCAATGTAGCCAACAACCGGTTTGGTCACGTGATCTTTGATGTAGGCCGCCGCTTCTTCTTCCGCGCTACCGCCGATCTCACCGATCATCACGATCGCTTCGGTCTGCGGATCTTCCTGGAACAGTTTCAGGATGTCGATGAAGTTAGAGCCCGGGATCGGGTCGCCGCCGATGCCCACACAGCTGGACTGGCCGAAACCGTAGTCGGTGGTCTGCTTAACCGCTTCATAGGTCAGCGTACCGGAACGCGAGACGATACCCACTTTACCCGGCTTATGAATGTGACCGGGCATGATGCCGATTTTGCATTCGCCCGGGGTGATAACACCCGGACAGTTCGGGCCGATCATGCGTACACCGGCTTCATCCAGTTTAACCTTCACGGTCAGCATATCCAGCGTCGGGATGCCTTCGGTGATAGTGATGATGAGCTTAATGCCTGCGTCGATGGCTTCCAGAATGGAGTCTTTGCAGAACGGTGCCGGCACGTAGATAACGGACGCGGTGGCGCCCGTCGCTTCTACGGCTTCACGCACGGTGTTAAACACCGGCAGGCCCAGGTGCGTGGTGCCGCCTTTGCCTGGCGTTACGCCGCCAACCATCTGCGTACCGTAGGCAATTGCCTGTTCGGAGTGGAATGTCCCCTGGCTACCGGTGAAGCCCTGGCAGATAACCTTGGTATCTTTATTAATTAAAACTGACATTATTTCCCCTCCACTGCGGCAACAACCTGCTGAGCTGCATCCGTCAGACTTTTCGCTGCAATAATATTCAGGCCGCTGTCAGCCAGTTTCTTCGCGCCGAGTTCGGCGT
>ERZ507044.301-NODE-301-length-28405-cov-16.268_pt1 | contig 28405 bp, 20 predicted proteins | sample MGYA00512870_ERZ507044 | MGnify/ENA metagenome assembly ERZ507044
ATTTTAGCTTGCTGGGCAGTGTCAATCCCCTCGTCCACCCGAATCTGCAGGTGAAGTTGCTGCACCAACAAGAGTTTTTTATTTTTGTGTCAAAAGAAAACCCATTGGCAGAAAAAAAGGAAATCTCATTCGAAGAAGCTGCCGAATACCCCTTTATCCTATTGGAAAAAGGCTATACCCACATGCGCGCCTTTCAGAATTTAAGTGAGAAATCAAAGAAGAAGCCGGAAGTCCCCTTTTATTTTTCAGACGTCCAGACGATTGGCCAGCTGGTCAGTTCCAATATCGGCATTACCTTGATGACGGAATTTCCCGTGTTTCAAGAAATGGAAGGCTTAGTGAAAATACCACTGGTCCCTGAAGATAAGGAAATTTTTTATATTCAATATGCCTATTTAAAGAGTGCGATGTTGAATCAAGAAGTTCAGAAGTTGATTAGGATCTTGGATGAGCTGTCTTGGGAGGATGAAGGGTGAGGAATGGGGATTTCTTGAGGTAAGGTCAGAGAAAAAATGGACGTTTGGGGAGGGGTAACCGTCCTAACTTGGAGAAGTATTTGGTTCACTAATGGTGTTTCAGAATCAGGGAGAACTACTACCAGTATCAAAAGAGGACTTTGGTTTGACACTTATTATTATACATGGAGTTACAGAGTTTGGTAAGAAATCTAATACTACTTTATTCCTTCTGTTGCAAACAGAAGGGATTTTTCTTTTTTAGAAAAAATGTTCTTACTGTCTACAAATATGACAGATAAAAAAGTAGAAATCCTGAAAACATTTTTTGCTCAAGATACCATAATTTCAGCGGTTAGACATATCATAAAGTTAAGCACTGAAAGAAACTATAGAATTTAGCTGAATTTATATATAATGCTATTTTTAAACCGAATCGTTTCATAAATAGTATGTTTTATAAAATTATTGAATAATCTTATTTAGATTTTGTTATCGACTTTTAATGTTATTACATGATATCGTTTTATTATGAAATAGTGAATAAAATATAATGTGCAAGGAGGAAGTAATGGAAATGATTAGTGTTGCTAAAAAAAGTATCAAAGGATTATTTTTAGTTGGTGTTGTATCATTAGGTATTTTTACGTATCAACCCAATTCCGCTGTAGCGTCAGAAGCTACGTCTGAGTTTTCTGGTGGCTGGATAGAAGGAGAAGGGGAGTTTGGAAACAAACCAACAAATGCAAACTCTTTAGTTTCAGCAAGAGCAAAAGATTTCTATCATAATAGTGGGAACAAGAATGTTACTACCCGACAAAAAACTGGATGGGCTGAGACTTACTGGCGTAATGTTTACCACTATTCTCGTGTGCAGCTAAAAGCCCCTATACTTAAAGATGTACGTGTAGATTCGGGAAGAAAATACGGGCAAGCTTATTCATATGCTGAAGCAACAGGGGTTCGAGATCTAGTAACTTATACTTACTGGGGAAGCTGATTGCTAAAAAAATCTAATGTTCGAATTAGGATACCCAACTCTTGAAGTTGGGTATATTTATTTAGGCCGATTAATTCAATAAGCGCCAAAGGTTATGCTAACATTAGGAAAGAGAAAAGAGGGAATTTTTTGAAAAGAACACTTTTTTTCGTAACAAATCTAATTTTTCTGATTGCAACACTCATAAATGCTTTTTCCTTTTTTTATTTTTATTATCAAAGTAATTTAGACTTTGTTTCCAATAATTTTACGTCTAGAGAGTCAGTACGTCTTATTGTTAATAATAATCTAGCTTCCGAAACATGGGGAAATTTGTTAGGTGATCAAAAGAAAATGCTTGTTGTGAAAAATTTAGAAAGCAATTTTTACTATAAAGCAATTTATACTAACTACGACTGGTATCTGCCACTTTCTGAGGGGAGAAACTTTGTTAAAGAAGATTTCTATGATGGGAAGAACAGAGCGATTGTTGGAAAAGAATTGGCTTCTAAAAATAAAAACAATGTAAATATTGAAGGAAAAAATTACGAAATCATTGGCGTATTAGACGGAGCATATTCAAAAAATTTAAACAAAACGGCTTTAATTAATATTGATTCATTGGTGGGAACTCAAACTCAAGGGGTTTATCAAATTAACTCAAATGAATCAGCGATGGAAAAAGTAAAAAAACATTTGATCAATGATATATCCGCCATTACGTATTCCGATGATACCAAAATATATAATGCGAAAAATACAGAAAGCAATAATAATTTGTTGCGCTATTCTTTTCAAATACTCTGCTTGTTAGGGGTAGGAATTTGTATATTTTTCTATCTTACTTTATCTCAATCTAAAAATTATTTGAAAAAAATTATAGGGATATCTAGAAATACGGTTCTTATAGAAGAGATAGAACAGTTATTAGCTGTATGGTTGGTTGAGAGTGTTCTGGTTTTAACTATTCTATATTTTCCGTTTAAAAAATATATTTATGATTCGATACATTCATTTACAACTAATTATATATCTTCTCAGTTTCTTATCATATGTAGTGCAGCAACCCTATTTATTCTTCTTTTCTTGAGAAATTGGAGGAAGCTTGATGAAATTTAATAATTATCTGTCCGAGATTTTTGAATCTGTTAAACGAAAAAAATATTTGTTATTTTTATACAGTTTGTTTTTGTTGTTTTCATTTCTAACGCTTTCGGTTTCAAATGTTATGTCTCAAGAAAATAGTAATGAAGAGAAAAGAATCTCCACAGGAGATACTAAAACGTTCAAGTTAGTGGATACTCTAATTGGAGAAGACGAAGAGAACTTTTTAAAAAATCTTCAGAGTGTAAATTACCTCTCGTCCCTGTATAACGAATTATTGGAAAGTAAAATAGGAGAATACCAAGTGATTGGAAGCCAAGGTATAAACTATTTGGAGGAAAACAATTTGGATACTCAGTTTATTGATAGCTATGAACATATTGTTAATGTTATTGATAACATGAGTAGTGATGAAATTCCATATAAATCACTGCAAATAAACAATAAGGTGCTTCAACGTTTTAACCTTAGGTTATCACAAGGAAATTTGTTCTCACAAGAAGATTATCAATACAATGACAATAAAATTTCGGTGATATTAGGAGACAATTATTCAGAATACTTTTCTGTTGGAGACAAAATTCAAATTTCTTATTTATTTAAAAATTTCGAAGCCAAAGTAATCGGTTTTGTTGAAAAAGGGGAAAGAATTGTTTTTAATGAGTATGATGATTATGTATTAGATGATCGTATTATGCTTCCTTTCATAGAAAAGGCTCCCCAACAACTAAATAAAGAAGATTTTTCATTTTTTCAAAAACATTTTTTAAACGGAATTAATGGATACTATCAGGTACCTGATTCTTTATCGCAAGAACAAATGTATAAATTCGTAAATGATCTTTCTCAGCCTTACCAAGTTGGTACAATTGATTTGATAGGAGAATCAGGATTTCATCTATCTTCTATTCTCTATACGATCACTAAAAACAATAGGTTACTAAAACTAGTTGCTTATTTTTCAATTGTTGTATTAATAGCGGTAACGATAGTATTTTCTTACTTAGAAATGTTTCGTGATAAAAAGGGTTACCATTTACATTTGTTTTTAGGTGCTACAAAAAAAGAAATTCGCCAGTACTTCCTTGGAGAAAAAGTATTACTTTTATCAAGTGTTGTAATTATAAGTGTGGTTATAACCAATTACTTAGGGGGAGTTACCAGTAGTTTTCTGATATCATTACTATGCCTGGCGTTATTACTATTTTTACTATTTTATCTCTCAGTAACCATAATTCTTAAGAAATGGAGAATTACAAATGATTAGTATTCAAAACGTTGCACTTCAAATAAAAGATGGTAGGAATAAAAAAGAACTTTTCGAAAATCTTAACTTAACTTTAAATGAAGGCCAAAAAGTCGCAATCATGGGAAAAAGCGGCAGTGGCAAAACAACATTGTTAAAACTAATTGCAGGATTGATCAAAGTAGAAACAGGAGCTATCATTTTTGATGGAAAGAATTTAAGCAATATGAGCGCGAATGAGCGAAGCTTCAATCGTTTGAGGAATATTGGTTTTATATTTCAAGATAATCCGATGATTGAAAGTAAGAATGTTTTTGAAAATATTGCTTTACCACTAAAATATTTAGGTGTGGAGAAAAAAAATGTAGAGAAAAAAGTTCATGTTATGTCAAAGCGCTTAGATATTTCACACTTACTATCTGAGAACCCTAGCTATTTATCTGGCGGTGAAAAACAAAGAGTAGGAATTGCTCGAGCACTGATTACTGATCCAAAACTTATTTTGGCAGATGAACCAACTGGTTCACTAGACTCAGAGACAGAATTAATGGTATTAGATATATTTCAAAGAATTGAATGGAATAATACGAGCTTTGTAATGGTGACACATGACGCTTCCGTAGCAAATATTTGCGATGAGCTATACATGTTAAAAGATAGAAAACTAGAGAATTTTCAAGACTTTAGAAATATCTAAAATAATTTTGAATTCTACTATCAGCCGTAGCAAGAGTTATTACCAGCGAATTTTGAAATTGATTTAATTCATAATGGAAGGGGTCAGAAACTTTTAAGTTTTTGATCCTTTTTTGATTCCTCATTTCATAGCTCTTTCAGCAGCTCAAATAATTAGGTCAGAAAGTATCTCCATTTAAAGGACATCAGAGTATACATTGTTGACCTTTCTTTTAGATGATGTATAAATCATTCTGGATGGTCGGATATGTTGAGCAAAATTAGTCTTTGAATAGATAGAATATTCATTATGGAACTGATAAGAAGAGTGTTCAGAAAATGACTAGTTTCTGGACCCTCTTTTTTTATGACAATTGAAGCAAGTAGCTTTCGTTTTGTGTCTATTGATATACAAAATATTGTTCATTTAAAGCACATCCGTTGATAAAAAATTATATTGAAAATCAAGTTCAAAAATTAAAAGAATTGATAGAAGCATTAACGTCCGCGAATTTTTGGATTGATATTCCAATAATTATGGGAATATATTCTAAGTTAGTATTATTACGAGAACTCATTATCACCATAGAAGATTTTGATTTTACAGACGAAGAAGTGTTAAAAATAGTAGAACAAGATTATCCATACTACAATAAAGAATTATGTGGATATAAATTGAATGATGTAACTAGCCATTCACTAATTTTTAAAATAAAGTGATCTGGAAAAAGAATCAAGGAAAAGTAGTCTTTTATAATATATTTTGAAGTCAGGGATGGAATCCTATGAAGACGTAATAAAATTTCTAACCGAACGATAGAGGACAGACGTGAAAAATTGCGAGAAGCTAAACGTGCTTATTGAATCCTATGCACTTACCAACTATGACACGGGAAAAGCAGAATTGGTCAAAGGTAATGCAGAAATGATCTATCTTATCATGAATCTGGGCCTCTCTTCGACGTTTGGTCCACGTCGGGAAGACTTTCACTAACTATCATTTAACAAAGATAGAAACTTTCATTCTTTAAACTTTGTTCTGGGTTGTTAAAAAACAAAGAGGAACTATTATTACATAATACCAAGTATCTTATAAAAATAATGATTATTTTTGGTTGAAGGAACTCTGTCCTTGCTTGAAAAGTATTTACTATAGAATACATTATTACTACAATAGATGAGATATAAAAATAGGTGGTTCAAAAAATACCACGATGGAGTTGGCAGATGAAAAAGAAAATTTTTTCCTACATATCTTTGGCAAGTTTAATAGTACCTTCTTTTTTTGTTCCCATTGTGAATGTTCGATCAGATGAGCAACAAGAAAGTGTAGCACAAGCAACTAATGAAGAATCTGAAAATATGAGTAATTCGAGTACAACGCTGGATTCTTCAACAACGCAAAGTGAATCTTCTGATACTTCGACAGAAGATAATAATGAATCCACGGAAGAAACAACAACGCAAAGCTCTTCTAACAACGCAAAGTATTCTGGCGAAGATCAGGGGAATAGCCAAGTTGAAAATGAGACGACAAGTCAAAGTTCTGCAAATCCATCTGAGGTTGCAGTAAATAATGATCAAGAAGATTTTGCAGCTTGGCTTCCGGATCCAGCACTACAATCCGTAGTTGCTAAATCTTTAGGTATAGATGTGTCCGAAATCACGAAGGAACAGATGAGCAAACTTCAGACTCTCTATATCTACGCTGCAGATTCCGCTATTGCTGATTTGACAGGCTTGGAATATGCAACAAATCTATCATCATTTTATATGAGCGGCAAAAATCAGGTTACTGACTTTTCCGTTCTCACTTCGTTAAATAACTTAGTTTATGTATATTTGATGGGTGCTAATGTAACGGATGATAATGTACCAAACTTTGGTGCCAATTTAACTAGATTAAATCTTAGTTCCGCAAATGTAACCGATGCTGTATTTTCAAAAATAGTTAATATGAAAGGACTAGAGTCGCTAAGTTTCGAGTCCAATATGAATATTACGACAATTGCACCTCTGGTTGCATTACCATATCTAACAGAATTAAGAATACAGTTCTGTGGCGTGACAGATTTTACTGTGATAAATGAGTTTCCCAAATTATCAAACTTAGCTGCTTATGGCCAAAACACAGGAAGAAATGATGCGATTACTTCATTATCTGCAAAAGAGTTAAATTACGATCCCGATAATCAATCATTTTTTGTTCCATTTTCCATTATGCCTAATCGTTTAACAAATTTTGATGGATATCAGCCTCCTTTTACAAAATCGAATAGTACTAGTCAGACGTACTTTGATTTGAATGGTGTACAGGTACCCTCCTCAAGATTAAGTATTACAGAAGATGGGATTACTGTATCTGGGGTTACTCAAAGTGAATTTGAAAGTATCGAAACAATGGAGTATAACGCACGACTGAATAATCCTGCCGGATCCTATGCTCAACCAGATGGATATAGTTTTTACGCCATTTCTTCAGGAACCTATTTGCACCAATTTTCGATCAATCATCAAGAAGCCGCTGCAGATGTTACGGTGAGTTATATTGATACTGAAGGGAATGAATTGAAGCCTTCTCAAAAAATTAGCGGTAATATTGGTGAATCTTTTGATGCAACAACGCCAGAGTATAAGTTAGAAATAGACGGGTATACTATAAAAGAAGTTCAAGGTAATCCGACGGGAACATTCAGTGACACAGCCCAAGAAGTGGTGTATGTATATGAACGCAGCGATGCAGCACCAGTCACAGTGAAGTATCAAGATTCCGAAGGGAATCAGTTGGCAGACCCAACGGTATTAAGCGGAAAAGTAGGGTTACCATATACAAGCGAAGCCAAAGAGATCCCAGGGTGGTATGTAGTAGAAACCCCAGATAATGCTTCCGGCACCTTCAGTGATACAGGACAAGAAGTCGTGTACGTATATGAACGCAGCGATGCAGCACCAGTCACAGTGAAGTATCAAGATTCCGAAGGGAATCAGTTGGCAGACCCAACGGTATTAAGCGGAAAAGTAGGGTTACCATATACAAGCGAAGCCAAAGAGATCCCAGGGTGGTATGTAGTAGAAACCCCAGATAATGCTTCCGGCACCTTCAGTGATACAGGACAAGAAGTCGTGTACGTATATGAACGCAGCGATGCAGCACCAGTCACAGTGAAGTATCAAGATTCCGAAGGGAATCAGTTGGCAGACCCAACGGTATTAAGCGGAAAAGTAGGGTTACCATATACAAGCGAAGCCAAAGAGATCCCAGGGTGGTATGTAGTAGAAACCCCAGATAATGCTTCAGGTACTTTCAGTGACGCAGCTGAAGAAGTCGTGTACGTATATAACACTAAAGCGCATAATCCTAAGAACAATGGTAATTCAAATAATCATTTACCAAAAACTGGACAACAGATTAAAGGACAACTGATTTTAAGTAGTGTCGGAGCTTTGTTAGTCACACTCGTATTTGTAGCAATTAAAAAACGTAAAAGAAGTAATCGATAAGAGGAAGAAAGAGTGTTCAGAAAATGATCGTTTCTGGACACTCTTTTTGAATCAAATTTCTAATAATACTATTCGATATTGTGTATAGAAACCTACAATGAAATCTATGTCTAGATAAAATAGGAGTCGCTAAATATAAGAATAATTCATTTAAGGAATTGCAAACTTTAAAGTTCTTGATTCATTAATGTTTCACCTGTTTTTCATTTTTGATTAAGCTCATTTTATTATGTTCATTTAAGCTAACGGTATAATTTTTTTGGAGGCTGATTTCGCATTGATAATTAAAATTTATTTATTGTGAATGATTATAAAAAGTTCTGAAAATACTAAAATAATAAAGGGCGGTTGTCAAATAATATAAAGAAGATAGCTCATTAATCAATCTGAAAAACACCTCTAGGCTAGAGATATAGCTTAGAGGTATTTTCATGACTAATTATGGTAAGATTATTAAATAAAAGTTGTCTTCATTTCAAATCGTATCGAATCCTCAAGTGCGGGAGATTAGTAAATGAAAAGGTCCATTTGGGGTGAGCTAATCTTTACAAGAAAAGAAGGTTGATTTAGATAATGAAAGAACGGGGAGAAGAAATGAAAAAGAAACATAAAGTGATACAAATGTTGGGTGGGGCTACACTCTTATACATCTTAGCGGTCCTGTTTATAGGCGGCGCAACACTATTGCTGTTCAAAAATCTTACCTTTTTGATTGAGCCAGTAGTTAAAGTATTTCAGGTGGTTCTTCCTCCGTTGACTATGACGCTCGTTTTATATTTTGTACTTAAACCAGTTGTAAAGTTTTTGGTAGGGCTAGGACTTTCAAAAGTACTGAGTATTATTATTACATTATGCACACTTACTGCTGCCTTTATCTTGTCAACTGCCCTCGCACTTCCGTTACTTATCCAACAATTTGAACGATTGATCGAAAATTTCCCAAATTATCTGATCGAAGCTGAACGAGTAATAGAAACTTTTATACAAAATACTAGATATGAACAAGCATATCATGAGGGACTCGAAGTTCTGGCGAATTGGATAAATCAAGTTTCTAATAATGTGGGCGTGTATCTGGGTAATATTATTTTCGGTGCTTCACAAGTATTTTCAACGATTACCCATGTCCTATTGTTGTTATTGACAGTGCCGATCATCACGTTCTTTTTATTGAAAAATGACCGTCAATTTGTAGAGTATTCTTTAGGTATCTTCCCACCTAGATTACGTCATGAAGTCAAAGAAATCATTCGGACGATGGAAAATCAGGTGGGCGCCTATCTAAAGGGCCAACTAGTCGTTTGTGTGATCATAGGAACATTGACTTTTATTGGCTTCTTAATTATCGACATGCCTTTTTCTGGAAGCTTAGCATTTCTTGTTGGGGCAACAGCTATCGTTCCTTATATCGGACCGGTTGTCGCCTTTTTCCCTTGTGCAATCATTGCAATCATGACGTCTCCTACGATGTTCATTCAGTTGTGCATTGTCTGGATCGTTGTTCAATTATTAAATGGGGAGCTGATCGAACCTCAGGTCATGGGAAAACATATGGTGATCCATCCAGTAACAATTATTTTTGTGCTATGGATAATGGGTGAACTTTTCGGCATGTTTGGGTTGATTTTCGGTATACCACTTTATGCAATCGGGAAAGTGTTAGTGGTTTTTGGGTTTCGAAAATTTAAGCAGCGATACAATCGCATACATGCGGAAGATGTTCCTTATGAAGAAACTGAATTTAGTTTAGAATCATACACTAAGAAAAGCAGCCATGGTTAACGAGGGAAACCTGTTGAACAAATGAATTTAAGTACGCATGTCCTGCTCAAATTGATTGTCATAAAAGGTGCGATCTAAATTGATCGTTTGAGTTAAATCATTTGCTTCGATAGTGAAAGAAAGATTTTTAATACATAGAGTGCTTGGAAATATCTATTTTCTGAGTACTCTATTTTTAGTTTGGGCTGATGACTTTCCGATAATTAAGTTTTCCAGTGTCAGAAATTCATTGGATCATGACTCCTTTTTATCCATCCCAATAACTTGTCGTTTTTCTACGAAAGAGGCTGCTTGACTAAGCAGGAATCAACGCACAACAATGATAAACGTCAGATGGATAGACTACCTATTTGACATCTGATTTCCCAAATGATATATTTTCCAAGTAGAAATCAATTTGAGGGGAAGTTTTCCATGAATAATTTAGAAGAGGTATTAGTAAACTTACAATGTGAATTGGTGGCGGAAAGAACCAGACTAAATCCTAAAACAATTAGTTGGCTTCAATATGATATTTTAAATATTCTAAATTCTGAAACTGAGATGCGCCCATCAAAAATGAGTGTTTTGCTAGGAATTAGTAGGACAAAACTTTCAAAGGCGTTAAAAGAGTTAAAATTAATGAATTATATTCAACAGAAACCCAATGATGCAGATGGTCGAGAACTACTCACTTTTTTGACAAAAGAGGGAAGTCATTTATTAACAACTATTGATAATGGACATACACACTTATCTGAAATCGCAAATGCAGTTTTTAATCGGAAGGAAAAAGAGCAGTTCGCTGAACTAGCAAAGAAATATTTAGAAGCGCTTAAAACGGAAAGGCTGAGGTATGATGAATGATCTCATTTCTATCGAAGGAGCTAAAACAAACAATTTAAAAAATCTTTCTCTGAAACTTTCTAAGTATCAAGTAACTGTCGTAACAGGTGTTTCAGGCTCGGGAAAATCTTCTTTGGTATTCGATACCTTAGCAGCTGAATCCCAACGATTACTAAACGAGACTTATTCGAGTTATATCCAACAGCTACTACCTCACTATTCTCAACCAATCGTTGATAAAATAGAAAATCTACCAGTATCTATTGTGATTAATCAGAAGAAACTAGGAGGAAATGCACGTTCCACAGTTGGAACTGTAACAGATATATATTCAAGTTTAAGGCTGCTATTCTCGCGGGTTGCAACCCCTTTTATTGGATATTCTATGAATTATTCGTTTAATAATCCCAAGGGCATGTGTGAAGTTTGTAAGGGATTAGGTGAGATCAAAGAGATTGATGTCGATAAGTTAATCGATTTTGACAAATCCTTATCAGAGGGAGCCATTCAATTTCCTACTTTTCAACCGGGAGGATGGCGCCTGTCTAGGTATACAGAATCTGGTAATTTCGATAACAATAAAAAAATTAAAGATTATCTAGCAGAAGAATTGGACCTTTTACTAAATGATCTCGGCAGCACTCCAAGTAATCCTACGAATAATTGGCCAAAAACTGCACGTTATGAGGGGATCATTCCCAGAATTACCAAAAATTTTATCGAAAAAGAGAGCACGCAATATAGTGCACCATTAAATCACATTCTGCAAGTGAAAGAATGTCCCAATTGTCAAGGAACTAGAGTAAGTAAACTTGTTCGCTCTGCAAAGATAAATGGAAAATCTATCGCAGACTGTGTAAGGATGCCTATTCCTGAACTAAGCAAATTTATTAAAGGGATTCATTCTTCTGCTGTTCAGGTGATTTTGAAAGATTTAAGTAAGAAACTACAGAGTTTGGAGGAAGTTGGCTTAGGTTATTTATTTCTTAACCGTCCAACATTAACATTATCTGGTGGAGAATCCCAAAGAATAAAAATGGTTAAGCATCTTAACAGTGCTCTTAGTGATATTCTATATATTTTTGATGAGCCTAGTATTGGACTCCATCCAGAAGATATTCAAAAAATAGCAAAGATAATTAGGGGGTTAAAAGATAAAGGAAATACTGTTGTTCTTGTTGACCACGATCCGGATATTATACAAATTGCAGACCATATTATTGAGATCGGTCCTGGATCCGGGGATAGCGGTGGAAATATCACCTTTGAAGGAACCTATGATGAACTACTGAAGTCGAACACCATCACTGGAAGAGCGTTGGCAGATAAGTTGAACGTTAATACCCAAAGACAACAATTTTCTTCCTATTACGAATTAAATGAGGTTAGTTTGCACAATGTTGTAAACGCTTCTGTGGTATTGCCAAAGCAAGCATTAACGGTTGTAACCGGAGTAGCTGGTTCTGGGAAGAGCACACTCATTCGCTATCTTTTCAAAAAAAAATATCCTGAAGCAAGTATATTAGACCAGAGTCAGATAAATGGCAACATTCGCTCAAATGTTCTCACGTATCTAAATGTCTTTGATAAGATTCGGAGCATCTACGCGCAATGTTCTGGTAAAAGTGCCTCTCTTTTCAGCTATAACGGTACAGGAGCATGTCCTCTGTGCAAAGGCAAAGGAGTGATAAAAATGGATTTAGCTTTTATGGGGGATGTAGAGCAAGTTTGTGAGAAATGCCGAGGAAAAAGATATAACGATGAAGCCTTATCTATTTTATGGCATGGTTTCACTATTTACGATATCTTACAATTATCAGTTCGAAAAGCAGTAGATTTGTTTGATGATCGCTTATTGATCAGAACGATGCAAATTCTCATGGATGTTCGTTTAGAGTATATGAAGTTGGGGCAGTCGCTAGATACATTTTCTGGTGGAGAACTTCAGCGTTTAAAGATAGCAAAAATAATTGCTCAAGATACTTCTAAATGTCTAATATTAGATGAACCATCTACCGGCCTTCATGAGGCGGATATTGACAAGCTGTTATTATTGTTGAATAAACTTTTGCAAAAAGGAAATACATTGATTGTTCTAGAGCACAATCTCAAAATAATTAGTCAGGCTCAATGGCTTATCGAAATGGGACCTGGCGGGGGGAACTTTGGAGGCAAAGTATTGTTTCAAGGGTATCCAATAGACTTATTAACGTTAGAAGATTCATACACAGCAAAGCATCTGAAAAGATATATATAAAACAATAATTAAAAAAGTGTTTATAAGAATTTCAGTTCATGATTTTTTTAACAGCTATATGATGGACAGAAATTTAATAGCTTTTGACCTTCTTAATTTTTCGACAAAGAGTGTTCAGAGAATGACTGTTTTCTGGACATTCTTTTCTTTGAACAAATTTCTATGAAAAGTATTCTATATAGTGCACAGAAACTCGTAACAAAATCTATGTTCAGCTGAAAATAGGAGACGATGAATTTTAGAACAGTTCGTTACCGGAAGAATATCCACGAAGTTTCAGAGAAAAACGATAAAAACATAAAAAAAATCCTCTAGACTCATTCAAATCTATCGAGTATTCTGTTAGCAATTGTGAGTAAGGAGGTGTTTAATAGTTGTTGAAGAAAAACAAGTTGGAAAAAGGCACTATTTTTATAGGAGTACGTGCATGAAGTTTAAGTTTAAACGATTCGTCATTACAATAGGTGAAACCGATAATATTAGTCTAGCATTTATCAAGTCCGATAACGGAATCTTATATAGAATCAGTACATAGGTGAGGTGGAAGAAATGATTCAAGAGTTGAATCGGTTGATGACGTATATCGAAGAGCGATTAACAAAAGAGATTTCACTGGCAGAGGCTGCTAAAACGATGGGGTTATCTGAATACCATTTAAAGCGTACGTTTTCATTTATTGCTGGGATTTCATTAGTAGAATATGTCAGAAATCGACGGTTGGCATTGGCTAATAGTGATTTAATCAAAGGTGAATCCGTAACAGAAGTAGCTTTTAAATACGGCTACCAGTCCGTAGAGGGATTTTCAAGAGCATTCCGAGAATGGTCAGGCTTCTTGCCTTCCGAGATTATCAAAAATCAGTTTCAAAAGTCTTTTCCTCCACTATCCTTTTATATTAATGTTAAAGGAGGAGTTTCAATGGATTTTAAAATTGAAGAAAAACCCACATTCAATTTAGTGGGTGTCTCAAAGCGTGTTCCCATACAATTTGAAGGAACAAACAAGGTGGTTCAAGAGCTGGCACAATCAATGACGGAAAAGCAACGAACAGAAATGCGTAAATTAGGGAATATGTATCCTAATCAGGTGTTGAACGCTTCCTACGGGTTCGATGAAGGAAGGATGGAAGAAACAGGAGAACTAACACATTTCATCGGTTTTGCGACAACACAAGAAAATATTTTTGATGATTTGGAGCAACTGCCTATTGCGAAACACAAATGGGCGATTTTCCCAAATAAGGGACCATTTCCTCAGACTTTACAAGATACTTGGGGAAAGATCTACTCTGAATGGCTGCCCTCTTCAAACTACGAATTGGTCCAAGCCCCAGAGATTTCTTTTACAAACTATGATGAAGGTTTAGAAAGTTGTTACAGTGAGATTTGGGTTGCAGTGAAAGAGAAATAAACAATTCTTTCAACGAAAAAATAAAGTAAAGATCATCATTAACCAGAATAAGTCGGCTTTCAGATGACTTATTCTGGTTTTTTGAGGGTCAATATATAGATGTGATGGAAGTACTCGGTACATAGGCAATAACTGTAGCTACTATGTGTTTGAAATCTAAAATTATTTAATTGATTTTAATTTTAATGAATCGATTTATTTAAATTAAAAATGTTAGAAAATATAGACAATTTTGTTTTCCTACTATATATTAAATTAAAAGGAAGGGCTTTACTAGGAGGATAAGATAAAAAAAGTTGTTAATGTTGGTTTTTTAGTTATAACTATTGCCTCATTGTTTTTCGCTGCGGGAGCTAGCATTGCAAGTGCTGCGACTATGATGTAACTGTAAAAAGTAGTCGAGTACAAGTGTTAGATATATTGGGACGTATTACTTCTACAACCAATTATTGGAGAACAATTCGCTATACAAGATATTGTCACCCTGTCGATGAGAAAAAGACTAAGTACTATTCTGGACTTCATGCGATTGTTACTACAAACTATATCTACGATTATAGATAAATAAACGTTTAAAAGACACCCCTTCCTTTCTTAATAGCCAGTTTTAGGAGTGATACAACAATGATTGAGATTAGAGACATGAGTAAACAATTTGGTAGTACCACGATTTTTCATAATTGCAATTTAACATTTGAAAAGCATTCGCTTATCGGTTGTATTGGCCCAAATGGGGTAGGAAAAACTACATTTCTCTCGTTGCTTTCTGGTATTTTCAAAGCGACTACGGGAGAAATCAGAGTGTTTGATCAGACTATCAATAGTACAGCAGATGCAGTAGGCAAAGTTTCCTTTTTCTTAGATGAAAAAGTTTTGAGTCAAGAATTGACGGGGAAACAGCATTTAGAAGCTCTTCCCAATCTTAATCCAGAATTAGTAAAAGAGTATGTCGCCTATTTTTCTTTTTCAGATGCTTTAAAGAAAAAAGTAAAGAAGTATTCTTTAGGGATGAGACAATTGCTTTTATTGATAATGACACTAAGTCTCGACACAGATATTTTGTTACTGGATGAAGTTCTTAATGGATTAGATCCAAAAAATCGGAAATTAACCATTCGGTTATTGAATAAACTAAAAGGAAATAAACTTATCTTTTTCTCGTCTCACCAATTAATAGATGTCACTGAGCTCTCTGACAAAATTTTGATTTTTACTCATCAAAAAATCGTCGAGTATAGTAAAGAAGAGATTTCTATAGAGTATCTAGAACAACATGTTTTTAATATTGGTGAAGCTATATGAAAAAAATTATTTACTTAGAATTTTTAAAACTCATAAATAATAAAAAAAATCAAGCAATGCTCGTATTTGCAGTATTACTAATTGGAGTACAGTTATACTCAACCAATCAATTAAGCAATCGCTTTATTGATACTACACTACCTGAGTTAGAGGATCGTATTTCTATGATTTCTTCTGAACAAGATAATGCAAAGCTTGAGATGGAAGACTCAGGCATTGACGAAGAAGACAAAAAGTTTCTTAGCGAGTATATTGAGAAAACTGATAAAATATTAAATATTATCTATCAGCAAAGAACAGCATTAGAGCAATCAAATATGAATCAATATTGGTCCTTAGAAAAAACAATTTTAGAGTTTACAGATGAAATGGATGATGGCTATCAGCATCCCGACGTAGACCCTATGAACGTTTCGTCCAAGCCTAGAATAATGAAATTGCAATATATTTTCGATAATCAGATAGAAGTAGATACTGATCTGGATATTCCAGTGAAAGCTTGGAGTTCTTTGGGAGAAATAACTAGTAGCTTTTTGTCTTCGGTTATTTTCATTTTATTACTTTTAGTGTTTTTTGGGGATTTAACTAGCGGAGATTATGAAAACAAAAGTCGGTTTCTTTATTCATTAACGGTCAAAAAGAAAGCAAATATTCTTTTATCGAAATTTGTTGTTTCATTGATGGGTATGTTTAGTATAGTTATAGGTTTATCATTGATGAACTTTATTATCCAAGGGTTGATGAATGGATTTGGCTCACCACTTTCGCCAATAGTTATTGGAAATGATCCTAATAATCTATCCATTACTCCTGTTTCTTTATTTTTGCTTTCTTACATCACCTATAGTCTAGTTGTATTTGCTTTTATATCAATGTTGCTAATAGCATTGGGAATATTGATAAAAAAGAACATTATTGTAATAGGTAGTAGTGTACTTGTTTACTACGGATTTTCATTGATTCAAGATCATCCTTTGGTAAAAGAGTATATTCAATATATTCCACTAAGCTATTTAGATTCATTTTCAGTAATATCACAATCGAAAGGTTTTATGAATGATACTACTTGGATTGTGGGATCGCTTTATTTAGTTATCTTGTCTATAGCTCTTTTCTTACTTTCGAAGTATCTTATTAAAGAAAAGAACTTATACTAAATACTATGTAGAATAGGAAGAGGAAAAGAGAAAACACTCTTTTTCTCTTTTTTATTAATAACATGTTTTTATTTTTTATGACTCGTTGTGTTCATTTGTCAAAGTTTTTAGAAAAAGTCAGTGGCAACATTGCGACAGGGGTGAAAAATCCCTACTTACCGATGACAGAATGGGGCTGGCAAATTGAACCAGTCGGACGCCGAATCTCCTTGCTTTCCCTGTTGGTCTAAGCAATCATCTTCATGAATTTGGTTTTGAAATTAGGAGAAATTCGAATAGTATTTCTACTTGGAATGATTGTAAAAGGAGAGTACAGAGAAGTTTTTCTCGGTATTCTCCTGCTTTTTTGAGACAAGCTTATGCAATACACCCATTTCCTAAGAGTGAGTAAAAAAGTAAATCAAGCCCATTATTGTTGCATATGCAACAATAATGGGCTATTATAGTGCTAGATAGGGAGGGGATAGTTCGTGGAGGATATACTTCGTGAGATAGGTTCGATCAGTAGAATGTTGGAATCAATTGCTAATATTGAATTTAAAGAGGTTCAACTCAGTAAAGGACAATACATTTACTTAGTTCGTATATTTGAAAATGAAGGAATTATTCCTGAACGATTAGCCGAACTGATCAGAGTTGATCGCACGACTTTGTCCCGGGCGGTAAAAAAGTTAGAGGAAAATGGCTTCATTCTAAAAGAGTCGGACAAAGAAAATAAAAAAATCAAACACTTGTACACGACCATCAAAGGAAAACAGGCGGTTCAATTAATCATAAGAGAAAATAACTATTCAAATAAAGTAGCGATTCAACAGTTATCTGCTTTAGAAAGAAAAAATCTTGCGGAAATGCTGGCAAAAATAAAATCTTCGGTAGAAGTTGATTGGGTCAACGTCAAGAATGGGATCAAAAGAGACTATTGAACGAATAACGCAACTGGGGAGATTGGATCTGATTGAATGTACATTCATGCTACCTAGGGGAGGAAGCACAGGTAGCTGATATTTTGTTAAAAAGGATATAGCTCGGCTGGCTGCTGAAAAATAAAGGACAGGAATTTATTCAAATAAACTTAGTAGGAGTGTAGAGAAAGTGAAGAAAATAATGATCGATCAAGAATTTTGGGTGCTATTTCCAGAAGCACAAATCAACTGCCTTGTTGTAAAAAATATAAACAATGTTGCCGATGTTGCACACGAAACGTTTTTTACTAACTTGCTAAAAAGTAGTAAAGAGCAAGCAAAGCGCTACTTAACGACCGACACCTTCAGTGAAAACCAGGTGATCCAAGAATGGCGAAGTGCTTTTCAGCAATTTAAAACGAAAAAAGGGGTACGCTCTTCCATCGAGGCACTGTTGAAACGGGTGAATCAAGACAGAGAATTTTCTCCCATCAATCCCCTAGTAGATATCTATAATAGTATTTCCTTGAAATATGGTGTCCCTTTAGGCGGAGAAGACCTCGATACAATCGTTGGCGACCTTCATTTAGGCGTTGCAAAAGGTGGTGAATCTTTCTTCCCTTTAGGTGCAGATACTGATTCCCCAGCCTTGGAAAAGGAAGTCATTTACTATGATGAGAAAGGGGCAATTTGTCGATGCTTGAATTGGCGGGAAGCCCAACGTACGATGTTAACAGAAGAGACCACCCATGCTGTTTTATTCATTGAGTCGATCAATGAAACGCAAAGGAATCGGGCGAATGAAGCAATCAAAGAGTTAAGTCTGTTGATTCAAGAATATTTTAACGTAACAGGTAATGATTATGTGCTAAGTAAAGAAAGTCCTGAAATCATTTTGTAAGGGCGAGCTTCTTGTCTCTAGGATTAGGATGTACACGTACTTTTTCTCGATTTTGCATACGATTCTCTCATTTTGATTGATCGGTCATCGTGAAAATCTTGACCCAAATATTCGGATGTGCAATAATTAGGTGGAATTTAAATAATGACATTAGATTTGTTCGCCGGAATAAATCTTATTGAAGTCAGAAAAACTAACCTTAGGCTTTTATGGTTAGTTTGTCTGACTTCTTTTTTGTTTTAGGAGGTATAGGCAGATGGTAAAAGAACAATTGAAAGAAAACGGAAAGAGCCCTAACCAGTTGGGACTTTCCAGTAAAGAAGCAGAAATGAGGCTAGAAAAATATGGGTTTAATTCCATAGAAAGCAAAGATGAGAAGCATTTTTATGACTATTTGAAAGAGTCGATGAAGGATATTACCATCTTGATTTTAATCGTTGCAACGCTCTTAACTAGTTATGTTGCTTTTCAAAATCATCCTGATGATTTTACGGAACCAATAGTCATCTTTTCAATTGTCATTCTTAATCTATATTTGTCGATTCGACAGCAAAAACATGCGGAAAAATCAATGAGTGAATTAAATAAGATGAGTGTTCCCGTAAGTAAAGTCTTCAGAGATGGGGCGTTAAAAGAGATTGAAAGTTTGAACATTGTTCCTGGTGATATTGTTCAGTTGGCATTAGGGGACCGTATTCCAGCAGATGCTAAGCTTTTAACTAGTAGTAATTTCTTTGTTGATGAATCGTTTCTAACTGGTGAAAGTGAACCAAGTGAAAAAGATCCCACCTATATTTCTTCTAAAAAAGATTCTTTAGGAGACAGAAAAGACTTGGTTTTTTCTGGCTCATTGGTCGTCACAGGAAAAGCAAACGTTCGAGTTGAAAAGACAGGAATGAATACGGAAATTGGTAAAATATCGAGCTTATTAAGCAAGGAAGAAACAACCATAGCACCTCTACAAATAAAAATGCAAAAACTTGGGAAAGTTCTAGGACTAATCGCTATTCTCTCTGGCTTTCTAGCGATTGCTATAGGAATCAGCAAAGGACTGTCTTTAGAGACCAGTATCATGACCGCAATATCCATGACTGTTGCTGCTATTCCAGAGGTTTTGCCAGTCGTAGTAACAATCTCTCTAGCTATTGGGATGAGAAATATGGCACTGAAGAAAACCATCGTTAGGACTCCTTCAACAGTAGAAACCGTTGGAGGTGTTTCAATCATCTGCTCAGATAAAACTGGAACGATTACCGAAAATAAGATGACCGTGAAAGAAGTTGCCACGATGAAGGATAAACTGACTTCTTGCTTAGAAATAACAAAAGAGAAGGAAAAAAATCTCTTATTTCTCTTCTATCTTGCTAGTTCGATGGAAGAAAATACAGCAGTAACCAGCAATCCAACAGAGTTGGGGATCAGAAAAAAACTGGCATCGCTCTTCACTGAAGAGGAATTAGGTAAAGTCGCTTCAACCTTTGAACAGATTCATGAAGTTCCCTTTGATTCAAAACGAAAAAGGATGACCGTCTTATATAAAGTAAACGACCAATATGTTTCTGTCACAAAAGGGGCTTTTGATCGCTTGAATCTCATTGATGCGAACAACCCTGCCTACTTGAGTAAGCATGATGAGTTGGCCAATCAAGCATACCGTGTTTTGGGCGTTGCTTATAAAAGATACGATGAAAAACCTACACGTTTTACTGAAGAAATTCTTGAAAGTCAGTTAGAATTTGCAGGATTTGTTGGGATTATCGACCCAGCTCGGCCCGAAAGCTATACGGCTGTTTCTATTGCAAAACAAGCAGGGATTCAAACCGTAATGATCACAGGGGACCACTTACTGACAGCAAAGAAAATCGCAGAGGATGTAGGAATTCTCACCGATGGGAAAAAAGCAATGACCGGAGCGGATTTACATGAAATGAGCGATGAAAAATTAGCTCGTGTGATTGATGACTATCGAGTCTTTGCTCGTACTTCCCCAGAAGATAAAATTCGAATCGTAAAAGCATTCCAAAAAAATGATGAGATTGTCGCTATGACTGGCGATGGTGTCAATGATGCACCTGCATTAAAAGCAGCTGATGTAGGGATCGCAATGGGAGGTGGCACAGAAGTAGCAAAAGAAGCCTCTGATATGGTTTTAGTAGACGATAATTTTGCGACGATTGTGCAGGCGGTTGAAGAAGGACGACGGGTATACAGCAATATCAGAAAATCATTATATGCGATGTTAGGTTGCAATATTTCTGCACTGACGATCGTTTTAATTTCCTTGCTCGTTGGGTGGGGAGCACCTGTTACAGCGGTTCAATTGTTAATCATAAAAGTAGTTGCAGATGGAATCCCAGGAATGAGTCTTAGCATTGAACCAGTCGATAAAAAAGTAATGAAGGAAGCCCCGATCACTAAATACACGAGCATTTTTGCGCAAGGATTATTGGTAAAAATTGTAGAAATCTCAATTGTTTTTACAGGTGTCACATTAGGCGCGATTCTAATTGGACGTCTAGAATCGATAGAGGTTTCGCAGACAATGACATTTATTGTATTGGGATTATCAACTATTGTGCATATGTTTAATTGTAGAAGTAAAGAATCTATCCTGAAGCTGCGTTTTTTGAGCAATCCGTTGTTAGTAATGACAACCTTCATAGGTGCATTGATCATTATCTTGTTAGTAACGATTCCATTCACGCAAACCATTTTTGGCTTTGTCTCTCTTCGTGCTGTTGACTGGCTATGGGTAATCGGCTTATCCATTTTTCCTTTAGTGTATATTGAAGTGAAAAAATACTTTGGCTTGTTTTAATAAGAATGATAGGAGGGGAATCTTCTATTAACATATTTTCTTGAGAAATGAGGGAGGGCAAAAACTGGGAAGTTTTTGCGTCTCCTTTAATTATTTACAGATGCTTATGATTTCTGGTTTGATATTATTTAGAAGATATCAGAATGCACAACAACTATTGTTGTAAGGAAGGATTCGGTAGTATGTTTCAGGCAAATCACCAGAAGTAGCTAAAAATCCTCTCTATTCTACTCTCTTTTTCAAGAATTCCTGTTAAATGGTAGGTTTTATGTCAAAATGAAAGGTAGAAATCGATGAGGAGTTGTTAAAATGAAGGAAACAATATTAGCAATGAAGCTGAAAGAATATAGAGAAAAAAACAAGCTAACACAAAGTATGCTAGCAGAATTATTAGAAGTAAGTGATAAGACGATCTCTAAATGGGAGCTAGGTGCTACCTACCCTAGCAAAAAAAATATGATCAAAATAGCCGAAGAATTGGATATCTCATTAGAAACATTACTTTTGGAAGAAACTAAGAAAGACAATGATGATTTAAAAGTAAGTATCAAGTATGGGGTGATTAGTTTTTGCTTGATCTTTTTTGCCACGATGATCGTTACTTCGTTCAATCAAGACTTCAGCACGATTATGAATCTTTCTATTCAAGAAAAATTTGGTGTACTTTTAAACACTGCTTTAAAATTATTGAGCATCTCGGTGCCGCCAGCGATCATCATTGGCTCCGTGTTTTATTTTTATATCTTCCCTAAAAATAAAAAAGAGAACGAACCATTTCCTCGGTTTCGACAGAAGTGGTAGATTAGGATAATTGTTTGGGGCTCTTTATTTACCTTTAGTCGATGCAGAAAAAAAGTTGAATAGAGCATTAAGTATTCGTTACGAAGTGCCATTTATAAATCGATAAATTGATTTTTATTCAATAGAACGAAAACCTCTCATCCATTTGAGAGGTTTTTTTAGCGGGACAAAAGAAAAATCAATAAAATCAATCACGAATCAGAAACTGAAAATCGGCTGTTCTCATTGCGTAATCTTACGGATGTTGTAATAACTCATTTAGGTATCTTCGTTTAGCTTAAAGAAATAAATTAGGTCACGGCAATCCGCACTGTGATTTCTTTATTTTGAAACGCTTTTTATAGAAACGTACAAAATTCTCTATTCTTCAAGAACAATCGCGGCTCCACGGGCTGCCACCACAATTAACATAATATCAGAAGCTACAAATTGATTGTAGCAAATATTTTTAAAAACGAGAATCTGATAGGGGTTATAGATATTTTCTTCATCAAAAAAACCCGTTTTCATTCCGTTCCTTAGTTATGAGCAAACCAATATCAATATCGTGTCGGGTAGCCCACAGTCAAGTACCTATGAGAAAAGCAGATAATATACTTGGTTATAAAACACCATTCTCGTAGACTGTTATACCAAAATGTTAGTTCTCTAGTGAGAAGCATCCAAAGTCTGCCGTTCTAATATTTTAATTCCATGAAAAAAATAGAAATTCCTATACACACAAAAAAAGGATAATAGAAAAAGTACGATTATTGTTTTTGATTAAATAATTATATGGATGAGAGGTTTAAGATGAAGAAATAATCGATAGTAAGGCCCTTTGAATTGTAGGTTACGCACTTTTAAGATACACATTATAAACCATAGCATTTAGCAAATAATTTTATGTAATAACCTTAGTGGGGGGATGAATTAAAATGTGTAGTTTAATGCGAAGATACCTTTTGTTAAATTGAAACGAGGAGAAACGAATGAAAAATAAGAATATGCAACTATTTTTAGTCGGGTTATTGTTAGGCTCTATGGTAACGAATCCAATACAAGCTTTGACCGATACCTTTGGAACGGAAATCACTCAGAAACAAGAAGCGGGCAATCTTTCATCAGAATCTTTGAATAACTTTGAAAAAAGTGGAATTCAGGAACAGCTGTCTGATAATAAAGATATAGTTTCTGAAAGTGAAGCAAAGGAAAACCCTTTGGGGGATGAAATGTCAAGCAGTCTAGAAGAAGGTACTGCTATTAATAGCAGGTAATTACGAAGTAACGTATAGTTATGATGAAATTATGGTGACGGCTATCATCACAGTAAAAGAAAAAACTAGCCAAGAAGAATCTGCAGATGATTCAACGCATACTTCACAAGAACAACAGAAAGAGAATCAGAAAAAGGTAGCTTCTGATAGTAGGAAACATGAAGCATTTCCTAAAACAAATGAAAGTAAGTCAGTAGCAGAATTTGCAGCAGGTTTCATAATTGTGTTATTGGTGAGTTCAGTTTTCTTTTGGAAAAAAAGAAAAGCGAATAGATCGTAACGATTAAATAAAGTACTTGGGATCATTTCCTAAGTACTTTATGTGTGTACTACAAATTTTTATCAGAACAAAAGGTATAAATGTACCTTTATAGTCGCAAATTGTTATTTATCGAAAATGATTGATAGAAGAATCTCAGAAATTAGTCTCAATTTTTTAAAGGGGTTATTGAAAAACAGTACCAAAAAGACGAGCGGTATATTGGCATGGACTAATTCATTCTGTTATGGATGCATCACTTCGATAGATGATTTTATATGTTTTCTTGAAAAAGGAATTTCTTCCCAACGATGAATAAATAGATCGTATGTTGAGTGTTTGTTCCCGAGAAGAGTGCAAATTTCTATCCTTTATAAACTGAATTTTTCCTTTTGGATGTGCTGTTTTTCCAAATAAACACGTTGAATCAGAAAAAGTAACTCAGCCCATCGTCCGTCATTTTCTATCGAGTTCAAATAAAACACTTTTTTCTTAGGATCGGATCGTACTAATGTATCAGTAACGACGATATCAGCTATCTCGTAATTATCGGTAATATTGATGTGTTCTTTATTAAAGAAGTTCATAAGACTATTTTCAATATAAAAACTGGCGGAATAGTCCTTTACTAGTTGTAAGTAGATTGTAACTTCTGTCTTTATATTAGCGGTGTGGAGCGTATAGAGCAGACTTGATAAAAATTTGGTATGATTTTCATCTTTGGTGTAGATAGAAACAGTTTTTTTTATGACATTCATATAGTCATTTTGAACATTTGATCGAAAAGATAAGGGTGGAATAAATAGTTGGGCGAAGCAGTCAATCGTATCTCCTACCAAAAAATAAAAAGCGTTGAATAAGGTTAAATAATAGAGAACAAGATGCCTGTTCTGATCAGAGAGTTTGTCGTTTATTAGAACAGAGCTAGCTGCCAAAACGTTTCGAGAGAAAGTGCAATAAGAATGATCTGATTCGAAAAAAGTTTTTCCTAGTTTTATCTTTTCTTCTATAGGGATAATGTCTGAAATGAAAAGATGGGAAAGAAAATTAAAATAGAGAATCTCGTTATTTTTCGTACTATCATCAAGGGATCCGAAGCTGTTTTTTTTAAAGATTACTGCTGCATCAAAGCTTTCAAAAATAATTGCAAACAAAGTTCGAGTCAATAAGGATTCTGGTTGAACCAAACGATGATTACCATGGATTCTTGTTTGTAAAATAGCATATAAAATATAAAGTGATCTATTTTTGGTAAAAGAACGTTTGTAAGAGTCTTCCAGTATTTCTTCGGGAACTGATGCGCGAATACTGTGAAGGGAGATATCTTGAAATGGCCACTCTAAATCATGAAAAGAATCTTGCAAGTATAGATAAGAGAACAAGCGAATATTCATTTCATCTCCAACTAAAGTATAGTAGCCTTCCCTAACTGTAATGCGGAAATCAAAACTTGAGAAAAACTCATTTAATTTTTGGGTTAGTATGTTCAGGTAACTAGGAGAGATAAAGAGCTCATTTAATATATGATCTTTATTCAGTGAGCTTCTAGTGAGCAATAACACTGTATAATTGAAGGTTGCATTATTTTTTAATAGTTGCAGTTTCAGCGAGTATGCCGAAGAGACTGAATGTTCTTTAAATTCAGAGTTGATTTTTATCATCCCAGAGTTTTTTATGAGAATAAAACTGCTGATGCTATGAAATTCCTCAAAATGCTTGTTGATGATGGTTAAGGTATCACGTACTTTTCGAGGAGTGATCTGCAGGCTTTCGGCAATTTCTTTTGTGGTTGTTTGTTCTTTGTTTATGATAAAAAATAAAACAGATATTTCCCTTCTTAAGTAATCAGGTATCACATAATCCTCCCCTTTTCTCCAACACAATTTCTGTACATTGGTATACCAGAATTGTAGATAGCGAGCGCTTTTTCTGTGTGCTATCATACCACCATGATTTAAAAAACGCAAAATAATCTAACGTTTTTTTATTGCTAATAAATTTATTAATTACAAATAAATGTTGTGCGAAAATAATTTTCATTAATAAATTGAATATGTGATAAATGTAAGAAAGAAAGGCAGCGCTAAAAATGAAAAAAAGATTAGTAATACTTTTTAGTATGTTTATATTGACAATCCCTTCTGTGATAAATTCCAGCCAAGTCGTAGCTGATGTTATTGAAAATCGGCTAACACAAAATGAAGAAAATCTTACTCCAAATGAAACAAGCATTGATGATAGTGGAGAAAAAACTTGTGAAAGCAATACAATGAGTAAAGAGACCGTTGTTAACACTAATACTTTAAAAAGTGGATCGCAGACCGATGGGGCTGATTTTGTCAGTGAAACCGTTGCAACTAAGGAGAGCGTTGAACACACTGAACCAACGGAAAGTAAGACAGTTTCGAGTGACCAAAAATTAAGTAGTAAGGAGGGGGGCAATGACAAGGAGAAGCAAGCAAATAGTTCCGCTGTTGGCGACATAGCTACGGGAACAAATGGAACGAGTGCTTGGGTAATTGATGAAAATGGGATTTTACATATTTACTCAGGGAAGCTTCCTGAATTTCCAGCGGGAGGTGATAAGCCATCGTGGTTTGACTACGGACAGTCAATTAAAAAAGTTGTGTTGGAGGGAGAGGTGATTGCAGGCACTCACCTTGACTATTTTTTTGCGTACCTTACAAATGTAACTCAAATTGATAATTTAAATTTCTTGAATACGAATGCCACAACAACTATGATAGGTACTTTTCAACATCTGCCTGCACTTAAACAAATAGACGTATCCGGTCTTAATACGGCTAGTTTAGTTTCAATGGATTCTATGTTTTTTGGTTCAAGTGCACTTACGACTTTAGATATTTCAAGTTGGGATATGTCTAATATTGATACGTGGAAGTATGACACTAGCGCATTTCCTCCTAACTTGAATTATATAACTTTAGGTAAAAAAACAGTACTTGGCGGCTATTATTTAAATGCGCCACCGAGTGACGGAGTTTACGGTGGTGTTTGGATAAATGTTGAAACTAAAGCTAGGTATGATAGAGAAAAACTAACTAAAACCTATGATGGTGATACGATGGCTGGCGACTATATGTGGGCGAAAGTTCCTAAATTAAATGTAAGGAACATTACCTTATATACAGGGGAAAGCTGGAACCCACAAGATGGTTTTATTTCTGCCTCAGACGATTTGGGAGATGAACTATATTCTCTGACTAATGATATTAAGATCCTTGGTGATCAAGTAGACTTAAGTTACCCAGGTGTTTATGAAGTAGAATATCGGTACTATTATAATAGTGCCAATACTACTAATTCTGTCAGCGGTATCTCTAAAGTGACAGTAAAAGATAATAAAACGACAGTCAATGTTCATGATTCCACGATCTATGCAGGAGATAGCTGGCAAGCTGAGGACAACTTTGATAGTGCATTAGACAAAGAGGGCAATCCGATATATTTCCAAGACCTTGTGGTTGATGAGAGTAACGCCGATACGAGTAAAGCAGGAACCTTTGAAGTCAAGTACACGTATGATGGTGTAACCAGCATAGCAACCGTGACAGTCAAAGAAAAACAAACAACAGTCAATGTTCATGATTCCACGATCTATGTGGGGGATAACTGGCAAGCAGAAGATAATTTCGATAGTGCGTTGGATAAAGATGGCAACGATGTTGATTTTTCAGCTTTAACTGTCGATGCTAGTAAAGCCGACACGAGTAAGGTAGGTAGCTTCGAAGTTGCCTATACGTACGACGGTATAACCAGTACAGCGGTTATTACGGTCAAAGAAAAAATGACAGCCGTCAATGTCCATGACTCAACAATCTACGTAGGGGATAACTGGCAAGCAGAGGATAACTTCGATAGTGCGTTGGATAAAGATGGTAATCCGATAGATTTCCAAGAACTGACGGTCGATGCTAGTAAAGCCGATACAAGTAAAGCAGGAACTTTCGAAGTTACCTACACGTATGATGGTATAACCAGTACAGCGATTATTACGGTCAAAGAAAAAATGACAGCCGTCAATGTCCATGATTCTACGATTTATGTGGGAGATAACTGGGAAGCAGAAGATAATTTCGATAGTGCGTTAGACAAAGATGGTAACGATGTTGATTTTTCAGCTTTAACTGTCGATGCTAGTAAAGCCGACACGAGTAAGGCAGGAAGCTTTGAAGTTACCTATACGTACGATGGTATAACCAGTAAAGCGATCATTACGGTCAAAGAAAAAATGACAGCCGTCAACGTCCATGATTCCACGATTTATGTGGGTGATTCATGGCAAGCAGAAGATAATTTCGATAGTGCATTAGATAAAGATGGTAATTCAGTAGATTTCCAAGATCTAACGGTGGATACGAGTAAAGCAGATACGAGTAAAGCAGGCAGCTTTGAAGTTACCTACACGTATGATGGTGTAACCAGTAAAGCGATTGTTACAGTCAAAGAAAAACATACCTCGGTGAACGTCCATGATTCAACGATCTACGTGGGGGATAGCTGGCAAGCAGAAGATAATTTCGATAGTGCGTTAGACAAAGATGGCAACAATGTTGATTTTTCAGCTCTAACGGTCGATGCTAGTAAAGCAGATATGGGTAAAGAAGGAACCTTCGAAGTTACCTATACGTATGATGGTGTAACGAGTACAGCGATCATTACGGTTAAAGAGAAAATGACAGCCATCAATGTCCATGACTCTACGATTTATGTGGGAGATAAATGGACGGCAAAAGAAAATTTTGACAATGCAT
>ERZ507044.303-NODE-303-length-28044-cov-12.8626_pt1 | contig 28044 bp, 27 predicted proteins | sample MGYA00512870_ERZ507044 | MGnify/ENA metagenome assembly ERZ507044
TGAGCTGGAACGTAATCTTGAGGTCTGTCCGAAGTGTGACCATCACATGCGTATGTCGGCGCGTAACCGCCTGCATAGCCTGTTAGATGAAGGAACGCTGGTGGAGCTGGGTAGCGAACTCGAGCCGAAAGACGTGCTGAAGTTCCGTGACTCCAAGAAATACAAAGACCGTCTGGCGTCCGCGCAAAAGGAAACCGGCGAGAAAGATGCGCTGGTCGTGATGAAGGGTACGCTTCACGGCATGCCGGTTGTGGCAGCGGCATTTGAGTTTGCTTTCATGGGCGGCTCGATGGGTTCTGTGGTCGGCGCACGTTTTGTCCGTGCCGTTGAACAGGCGCTGGAAGATAACTGCCCGCTGGTATGCTTCTCCGCCTCCGGCGGTGCGCGTATGCAGGAAGCGCTGATGTCGCTGATGCAGATGGCGAAAACCTCTGCAGCGCTGGCAAAAATGCAGGAGCGTGGTCTGCCGTACATCTCCGTGCTGACTGACCCAACAATGGGCGGCGTCTCTGCAAGCTTCGCGATGCTCGGCGATCTCAACATTGCTGAACCGAAAGCGCTGATCGGCTTCGCGGGTCCGCGCGTTATCGAGCAAACCGTACGTGAGAAACTGCCGCCGGGATTCCAGCGCAGTGAGTTTCTGATCGAAAAAGGCGCTATTGATATGATCATCCGCCGTCCGGAGATGCGCCTGAAACTGGCGAGCATTCTGGCGAAGCTGATGAATCTGCCGGCGCCAAATCCGGATACTCCGCGTGAAGGTGTGGTGGTGCCGCCGGTGCCGGATCAGGAACCCGAGGCCTGATAACTGAAAAGGGCAGGGCCACAGGCGCTGCCCTTTTGCTTTTCTCAACGTAACGATTTCACGGGCATCATGAATAACAAACGTATTCCTAAAGCCACGTCGCCCCTGGCCTCGTGGCTTTCTTATCTGGAAAACCTCCACGCGAAAACGATCGATCTGGGCCTTGAGCGCGTAAGCCAGGTGGCTGCGCGACTGGGCGTACTGAAGCCTGCGCCGTTTGTCTTCACCGTGGCTGGCACTAATGGCAAAGGCACGACCTGCCGGACGCTGGAGTCGGTATTGACGGCGGCGGGATATAACGTCGGGGTATACAGTTCGCCACATCTGGTGCGTTACACCGAACGTGTGCGTGTACGTGGCAATGAACTGCCCGAATCGGCTCACACCGAATCCTTTGCCGAGATCGAAGCGGCGCGTGGGGACATCTCGCTGACCTATTTCGAATACGGCACTTTGTCTGCATTGTGGCTGTTTAAGCAGGCACAACTGGATGTGGTGATCCTGGAAGTTGGGCTGGGTGGACGACTCGACGCGACGAATATCGTCGATGCCGATGTTGGCGTAGTCACCAGCATCGCGCTGGATCATACCGACTGGCTGGGGCCGGATCGTGAAAGCATTGGCCGTGAAAAGGCAGGTATTTTCCGTGCGGGAAAACCGGCGATTGTCGGCGAACCCGAAATGCCCTATACCATCGCCGATGTCGCACTGGAGAAAGGCGCGCGGTTACAGCGTCGTGGCGAGGACTGGCAGTTTACGGTAACGGAGACGGGCTGGTCCTTTAGCGATCGCTACGGTAGCCTGGTGGATTTACCGCTGCCACAGGTGCCTCAACCTAATGCGGCGACTGCGCTGGCGGCACTGCGCGCCAGCGGCCTGAACGTCAGTGAGCAGGCGATTCGCGACGGGATTGCCCGGGCGATTCTACCAGGACGTTTCCAGATTGTGAGCGAGTCGCCGCGCGTCATTCTTGATGTCGCGCATAATCCTCATGCGGCGGAATATCTCACCGGACGGCTGAAAATGTTGCCGAAAAAGGGGCGCGTTCTTGCCGTTATCGGTATGCTACATGATAAGGATATTGCGGGAACGTTGGCCTGGTTGAAAAGCGTGGTCGACGACTGGTATTGTGCTCCGCTGGAAGGCCCCCGGGGCGCAACGGCAGAACAACTGCTGGAACATCTCGGTAAAGGCAGTGTCTATGACAGTGTCGCGCTGGCATGGCATGCGGCGCTGGCAGACGCGAGACCAGAAGATACCGTACTGGTGTGCGGTTCATTTCACACGGTTGCACATGTCATGGAAGTGATGGACGCGGGGAGAATCGGTGGCGAGTAAGTTTCAGAATCGTTTAGTCGGCACGATCGTGCTGGTCGCGCTGGGCGTCATTGTGTTGCCCGGGCTGCTCGACGGGCAGAAAAAACATTATCAGGATGAATTTGCGGCGATCCCGCTGGTCCCGAAACCGGGCGATCGCGATGAGCCGGATATGATGCCAGCGGCAACGCAGGCATTGCCGACTCAGCCGCCAGAAGGGGCGGCGGAAGAGGTACGGGCAGGCGATGCGGCGGCACCGTCGTTGGATCCGTCACGCTATGCATCAGCGAATAATCCTGAGCTTGATTCGACGCCAGCGCCGGTAGAGCAGCCCAAACCAAAACCGGTTGAAAAGCCGAAGCCGCAACCGAAGCCGCCTGTAGAGGCAACGCCTGCTCCGGTTCCCGCTCCTGCGCCAAAACCGGCGGCAGAAGAGAAACCGGCGCCAACGGGTAAAGCCTACGTTGTGCAGTTAGGGGCGCTGAAAAATGCCGATAAGGTCAATGAGATCGTGGGTAAACTTCGTGCCGCAGGTTTCCGGGTATATACTTCTCCGTCAACGCCAGTACAGGGTAAAATAACCCGTATTCTCGTGGGGCCGGATGCATCACGCGACAAGCTGAAAGGCTCGCTCGGCGAGCTGCAGCAAATCTCCGGATTAAGCGGAGTGGTGATGGGGTACAGCCCGAACTAAGTGAGGGTTGCCTGATGACAGCGCTCGGCGTCTTATCAGGCTTCCCACCTTGTTGTATGTCGGCCGGATAAGGCGTTTACACCGCCATCCGGCAGTGCCCGAAGAGGCATAAAACGGTATGGCGTTGAAGTTTTTTTCAGCGCCATTTTTATTTACGCGCGGGAAGGAAATCCCTACGCAAACGTTTTCTTTTTCTGTTAGAATGCGCCCCGAACAGGATGACAGGGCGTAAAATCGTGGGACACATATGGTCTGGATTGATTACGCCATAATCGCGGTGATTGCTTTTTCCTCTCTGGTTAGCCTGATCCGCGGCTTTGTTCGTGAAGCGTTATCGCTGGTGACATGGGGTTGTGCTTTCTTTGTTGCCAGTCATTACTACACTTACCTGTCAGTCTGGTTTACGGGCTTTGAAGACGAACTGGTTCGAAATGGGATTGCCATCGCGGTACTGTTTATCGCTACCCTGATCGTTGGTGCTATCGTGAACTTCGTGATAGGCCAGTTGGTGGAGAAAACGGGGTTGTCAGGCACCGATCGGGTGCTGGGCGTCTGTTTCGGTGCGTTGCGCGGTGTGTTGATTGTTGCTGCCATTCTCTTCTTTCTCGACTCCTTTACCGGGGTGTCGAAAAGCGAAGACTGGAGCAAATCACAGCTGATCCCGCAATTCAGTTTTATCATCAGATGGTTTTTTGATTATCTGCAAAGCTCGTCAAGTTTCTTGCCCAGAGCGTAAGTGCTCTGAGATGTGGCTTAACGAGGAAAAAGACGTATGTGCGGTATTGTCGGTATCGCCGGTGTTATGCCGGTTAACCAGTCGATTTATGACGCCTTAACAGTGCTTCAGCATCGTGGTCAGGATGCCGCTGGCATTATCACCATCGATGCAAATAACTGCTTCCGTTTGCGTAAGGCAAACGGTCTGGTGAGTGATGTTTTTGAAGCTCGCCACATGCAGCGTATGCAGGGCAACATGGGCATCGGTCATGTGCGTTATCCAACGGCTGGCAGCTCCAGCGCCTCTGAAGCTCAACCTTTCTACGTCAACTCCCCGTATGGCATCACGCTTGCCCACAATGGCAACCTGACCAATGCCCACGAACTGCGTAAAAAGCTGTTTGAGGAGAAGCGCCGTCACATCAATACCACCTCAGATTCTGAGATCCTGCTCAATATCTTCGCCAGTGAACTGGATAACTTCCGTCACTACCCGCTGGAAGCAGACAACATTTTTGCCGCGATTGCCGCGACCAACCGCCAGATCCGCGGCGCGTATGCCTGTGTGGCGATGATTATTGGTCACGGTATGGTTGCCTTCCGTGACCCGAACGGTATCCGTCCGCTGGTGTTGGGTAAACGTGATGTCGGCGACGGTCGCACCGAATATATGGTGGCGTCTGAAAGCGTCGCGCTGGATACCCTGGGCTTTGAATTCCTGCGTGACGTTGCGTCGGGCGAAGCGGTTTATATCACGGAGAAAGGGCAGCTATTCACCCGTCAGTGTGCCGAAAACCCGGTCAGCAATCCGTGCCTGTTCGAGTATGTTTACTTCGCGCGTCCGGATTCCTTCATCGACAAGATTTCCGTCTACAGCGCCCGTGTGAACATGGGTACCAAGCTTGGCGAAAAAATTGCTCGTGAGTGGGAGGATCTGGATATCGACGTGGTCATCCCGATTCCAGAAACCTCCTGCGATATCGCGTTGGAAATTGCGCGTATTCTCGGCAAGCCGTACCGTCAGGGGTTTGTGAAAAACCGCTACGTTGGTCGTACCTTTATCATGCCGGGACAGCAGCTGCGCCGTAAGTCCGTACGCCGCAAACTGAACGCCAACCGCGCGGAGTTCCGCGATAAAAATGTTCTGCTGGTGGATGACTCCATTGTGCGCGGCACCACCTCAGAGCAGATTATTGAGATGGCACGTGAAGCCGGGGCTAAAAAGGTCTATCTGGCCTCTGCGGCACCAGAGATTCGCTTCCCGAACGTGTACGGCATCGATATGCCTACTGCAAACGAACTGATTGCGCATGGTCGTGAAGTGGATGAGATTCGCCAGATCATCGGCGCAGACGGTCTTATCTTCCAGGACCTGGACGATCTGATCGACGCGGTCCGTACCGAGAACCCGGATATCCAGCAGTTTGAATGTTCCGTGTTTAACGGCGTATACGTTACGAAGGATGTAGATCAGCAGTATCTCGATTTTCTCGATTCCCTGCGTAATGACGATGCCAAAGCAGTTCAGTTGCAGAACGAAGTTGAAAACCTCGAGATGCACAACGAAGGGTAATCTCTGACCTGCCAGGGGGCGAATCCCGCCCCCTGACTTGCAACTCCCCATAAAATCCTGCAAAGTCAGCCCAGAAGTCAGACAGGGCGATAAATCATGAAGCGACTCATTATTGGTATTTCGGGTGCCAGCGGCGCCATTTACGGCGTGCGGCTGCTCCAGGTGTTGCGCGATGTACCGGATGTTGAAACGCATCTGATCATGAGCCAGGCCGCCCGCCAGACGCTTTCTCTCGAGACTGACTTATCGCTGCGTGATGTTCAGGCGCTCGCGAGCGTGACGCACGATGCGCGCGATATTGCCGCCAGCATCTCCTCCGGCTCTTTTCAGACCGCCGGAATGGTTATTCTGCCGTGCTCAATTAAAACGCTTTCTGGCATTGTCCATAGCTATACCGATGGCCTGTTGACCCGCGCGGCAGACGTGGTGTTAAAAGAGCGCCGCCCACTGGTGCTGTGCGTTCGGGAAACGCCGCTCCATCTGGGGCATTTGCGCTTAATGACCCAGGCGGCGGAAATTGGTGCGGTCATTATGCCACCGGTTCCGGCGTTTTATCATCGTCCTCAGACGCTAGATGATGTGATAAATCAGACAGTTAATCGCGTCCTCGATCAGTTTGATATCGCCCTTCCGCAGGACCTTTTTACCCGTTGGCAGGGTGCATAATATTGCCCCGTCGGCGGGCCTTTTTGCATCAATTGCCCTGAAACAGGGCAATTTTGTAACCGCGATCATATCCTCAACATTTAATTCGCTAAATCCATCTGAAACGCTGCGGTTCATCCGTCAGACCTGCTATCTTCAACATCAGGACAATATTGCAACGTTTTATTAACATATTTAACGTCGAATATCCCGAGCGGCGCGAAAATGGCATAAGACCTGCATGAAAAAGCCTGCAAACGCACAACACAACGTAAAACATAATAAAGTCATTCCACTTGAGGGTTATGTATGAAGAAGTCAATTCTCGCTCTGTCATTGCTGATTGGTCTATCTGCTACTGCATCCAGCTATGCAGCGCTGCCGCAAACGGTGCGCATTGGCACGGATACCACCTACGCTCCGTTCTCTTCAAAAGATGCCAAAGGCGACTTCATCGGCTTTGATATCGATTTGGGCAATGAGATGTGTAAGCGTATGCAGGTCAAATGTACCTGGGTCGCCAGTGATTTCGATGCACTGATCCCGTCGCTCAAAGCGAAGAAAATTGATGCCATTATCTCTTCGCTCTCCATAACCGATAAGCGCCAGCAGGAAATTGCCTTCTCCGACAAACTGTACGCGGCGGATTCGCGTCTGATCGCGGCGAAAGGCTCCCCGATTCAGCCAACGCTTGACGCGCTTAAAGGTAAGCACGTTGGCGTGTTACAAGGCTCCACTCAGGAAGCCTATGCCAATGACACCTGGCGTAGCAAAGGCGTGGATGTGGTGGCCTACGCAAACCAGGATTTGATTTACTCCGACCTGACGGCGGGCCGTCTTGATGCGGCATTGCAGGACGAAGTTGCCGCCAGTGAAGGTTTCCTCAAACAGCCTGCGGGCAAAGACTTTGCTTTTGCCGGCCCTTCCGTGAAGGATAAAAAGTACTTCGGCGACGGTACAGGCGTCGGTTTACGTAAAGACGATACGGAACTGAAAGCTGCCTTTGATAAGGCGCTGGCCGATCTGCGTCAGGATGGCACTTACGACAAGATGGCGAAAAAGTATTTTGACTTTAACGTCTACGGCGACTGATACCTGAATACGGGGGACCTGACTGCACCGTTTGGGTTAGCCATAGCGGTGCGTGACGGGTTGAATGCACCATTATGGTGCAATTATGGCGGGTGAACAGAGCGGAAGTGCATATTTAAGCGCTTTTCATGCAAAATAAACCGGGGACAGGGCAGAATGTTTTGCCTTGTCGACCCGATTAATGGCACGATAACTGCACCTGGTCCTGTAAACATCCCCTATAAAAGACAGTCTGTTGAGGATAGTTATGAAAAAACTGGTGTTATCTCTTTCTCTGGTCCTGGCTTTCTCCAGTGCTACCGCAGCCTTTGCCGCCATTCCACAAAAAGTTCGTATTGGTACCGATCCAACCTACGCCCCGTTTGAGTCGAAGAATGCGCAGGGTGAATTGGTGGGTTTTGATATCGATCTGGCGAAAGAGCTGTGCAAACGTATTAATACGCAATGTACCTTCGTTGAGAACCCGCTGGATGCGCTGATCCCGTCGTTAAAAGCGAAGAAAATCGACGCTATCATGTCCTCGCTTTCGATTACTGAAAAACGTCAGCAGGAAATCGCCTTCACTGACAAACTTTATGCAGCTGACTCGCGTCTGGTCGTGGCCAAGTCATCAGACATTCAGCCGACCGTTGAGTCACTGAAAGGCAAACGCGTCGGTGTGCTGCAGGGCACCACTCAGGAGACGTTTGGTAACGAACACTGGGCGCCAAAAGGCATTGAGATTGTGTCGTATCAGGGGCAGGACAATATTTACTCTGACCTGACTGCGGGGCGTATTGATGCTGCATTCCAGGACGAAGTTGCCGCAAGCGAAGGCTTCCTGAAACAACCCGTTGGCAAAGATTACAAATTCGGCGGCCCGTCTGTGAAAGACGAGAAACTGTTTGGTGTAGGGACCGGCATGGGTCTGCGCAAAGAGGATAACGAACTGCGTGAAGCCCTGAACAAAGCGTTTGCAGAAATGCGCGCTGACGGAACTTACGAGAAGCTGGCGAAGAAATACTTTGATTTTGATGTTTATGGCGGTTAATCCCCGCAGGTGCAGATAAAGCCCAGGACGTGATGATGAACCGGTTTTATGCCTGATGGCACTGCGCTTATCCGGCCTACAGGTGATTGCTGTAGGGCGGATAAGGCTACGCCGCCATTCGGCATAACAGGTAGCACCATCACGTCAAAAGAGGCTTCTAACTCGCCACTCACGACAGGACAGGCAGCATGTTGTACGGGTTTTCAGGTGTTATTTTACAGGGCGCAATTGTCACGCTGGAACTGGCTCTCAGTTCCGTGGTGCTGGCCGTTCTGATCGGGCTCGTCGGTGCGGGGGCTAAACTCTCGCAAAACCGGGTGACGGGGCTTATTTTCGAAGCTTATACCACCCTCATTCGCGGGGTGCCGGATCTGGTGCTGATGCTGCTGATTTTTTATGGCCTGCAGATAGCACTCAACACATTAACCGATGCGATAGGCATCAGTCAGATTGATATCGACCCGATGGTCGCTGGTATTATTACGCTCGGTTTTATCTATGGCGCGTATTTTACAGAAACCTTTCGTGGCGCTTTTATGGCGGTACCAATAGGTCATATTGAAGCCGCTACCGCTTTCGGTTTTACCTCTTCACAAATTTTCCGCCGTATTATGTTTCCGGCAATGATGCGCTATGCGCTGCCGGGGATTGGGAATAACTGGCAGGTGATCCTCAAAGCGACGGCGCTGGTCTCGCTGCTCGGTCTGGAAGATGTGGTCAAAGCCACGCAACTGGCCGGAAAGAGCACCTGGGAGCCATTCTATTTCGCCATCGTCTGCGGGCTTATCTATCTGGTATTTACTACGGTTTCCAATGGTGTGCTGCTGTTCCTTGAGCGCCGTTACTCCGTCGGTGTGAAGAGGGCTGACCTGTGATTGAGATAATTCAGGAGTACTGGAAATCCCTGTTGTGGACGGATGGCTACCGGTTTACGGGGGTGGCGATTACGCTGTGGCTGCTGATTTCCTCCGTGGTGATGGGCGGCATTCTGGCCGTTTTTCTGGCCATTGGTCGTGTTTCCAGCAACAAATTCATCCAGTTTCCCATCTGGCTGTTTACCTATATTTTTCGCGGGACGCCATTGTACGTTCAGCTACTGGTGTTCTATTCAGGGATGTACACGCTGGAGATAGTCAAAGGCACCGATTTTCTGAACGCCTTCTTCCGCAGCGGTCTGAACTGTACCGTTCTGGCGCTGACGCTGAACACGTGCGCCTATACCACAGAGATTTTCGCCGGGGCCATTCGCTCGGTTCCGCACGGTGAAATTGAAGCCGCGCGCGCGTATGGCTTCTCCTCATTCAAAATGTATCGTTGCATTATTCTGCCTTCGGCGTTGCGTATCGCGTTACCCGCGTACAGCAACGAGGTTATTTTAATGCTGCACTCCACGGCGCTGGCGTTCACGGCAACGGTTCCGGATCTGCTGAAAATCGCCCGTGATATTAACTCGGCGACCTACCAGCCCTTTACCGCTTTCGGTATTGCCGCCGTGCTGTACTTAATCATATCGTATGTCCTGATAAGCCTGTTCCGCCGTGCGGAAAGGCGCTGGTTGCAGCATGTTTCCTCTAAATAATTCGGGTAACACGATGTCTGAGAATAAATTAAACGTTATCGATTTGCACAAACGCTACGGCGAACACGAAGTGCTGAAAGGGGTTTCACTGCAGGCCAACGCCGGAGATGTGATCAGTATTATTGGCTCATCCGGCTCCGGGAAAAGTACATTTTTGCGCTGCATAAACTTCCTCGAAAAACCGAGCGAAGGGTCGATTGTGGTCAACGGCCAGAACATCAACCTGGTGCGTGACAAAGACGGTCAGCTTAAGGTGGCGGATAAAAATCAGCTTCGTTTACTGCGTACCCGCCTGACGATGGTGTTTCAGCACTTTAACCTGTGGAGCCACATGACGGTGCTGGAAAACGTCATGGAAGCGCCAATTCAGGTGTTGGGTCTGAGCAAACAGGAAGCCCGTGAACGGGCGACCAAATACCTGGCGAAAGTCGGCATTGATGAGCGTGCCCAGGGGAAATACCCGGTGCATCTTTCCGGTGGTCAGCAGCAGCGAGTGTCGATTGCGCGCGCCCTGGCGATGGAGCCGGAAGTGTTGCTCTTTGATGAACCAACCTCGGCGCTGGATCCTGAACTGGTCGGCGAGGTGCTGCGTATCATGCAGCAACTGGCCGAAGAGGGGAAAACGATGGTGGTGGTGACGCACGAAATGGGCTTTGCCCGCCATGTCTCCAGCCACGTGATTTTCTTGCATCAGGGGAAAATCGAAGAAGAGGGCAATCCAGAGCAACTCTTCGGTAACCCCCAAAGTCCACGCCTGCAACAGTTCCTGAAAGGATCGCTGAAGTAACGGGTTCAGGCGTATCGTTAAGGTAAGCCGGGAAAGGCAACAGCCTCCCGGCTTTTTGCGAGTGACTTTCCGTAAGCCCTGAAAATATTGCAGACCAGCGCATTTACCCTGGATTCATCACCGCAAAGCGCAACGTCTGTTGGTGTCGCAGACGATCAAAGCGCGTAACGTCATGTCATCGACTCAAAGGGATGATGGTATGGCCATGACAACAGCTAAGGTTACAGCGCATGATGCGGTGTTTAAAACGTTCATGTGCCACCCGGACACTGCCAGAGATTTCCTGGAATTCCATCTGCCTGTTTCATTGCGGCAACTTTGCGATCTGGACTCGCTGAAACTCGAGTCAGGTAGCTTTATTGAAGAGAATCTCCGTGCGTATTATTCCGATGTTCTTTGGTCGTTAAAGACGGCGGAAGGAGAGGGCTTTATCTATGTGGTGATTGAACATCAAAGTTCACCCGATGCTCATATGGCATTCCGACTGATGCGCTATGCCATGGGGGCAATGCAACGTCATCTCGATGCCGGACATAAAAAACTGCCATTGGTGATCCCGATGTTATTTTATCACGGCGCGGTGACGCCCTATCCCTTTTCCTTGTGTTGGCTGGATGAATTTGCCGATCCCTCTACGGCAAGACAACTCTATACCGCCGCCTTTCCTCTGGTTGATATTACGGTTGTGGCGGATGATGACATTATGCAGCATCGACGGATAGCGCTCCTGGAATTAATGCAAAAGCATATCCGCAAGCGTGATTTAATGGGCTTGATGGAGCAATTAGTTGCCCTGTTGATTAAGGGTTACGCTAATGACAGCCAGTTGAAAACGCTGTTTAATTATATGATGCAAACCGGTGACGCCGCGCATTTTAGTGAGTTTCTTGCCGAGGTTGCCCAGCGTTCACCCCACCACAAGGAGAGACTAATGACTATCGCCGACAGATTGCGTCAGCAGGGGATTCAACAGGGAAAACGCGATGAAGCCCAGCGGATTGCACGTATGATGCTGGCAGATGGGATTGATGCCCACACCGTCGCCAGGATAACCGGTCTTCCCGTTGACGAGCTTACCGCTACGCGCGCCTGAGACTTTCTTGCGTCGATGAACGGTTAACCTCACGCCATCTCCAGACGGTATCCCCAGTCGTCATAGTGGATACCGTTGATCTCAAACGCTTTCTCCAGCACCTGCGTACGCACAAATCCCAGTTTTTCCAGCAGGCGGACTGAACCCCGGTTCTCGGCAAGCACCCAGGCGTTGATGGCTTTCACGCCAGCTTCGCGGAAGGCATAGTCGCAGACGGCACGAACGGCCTCACTGGCGATACCGCGTCCCTGGACGGCGGGGATAACGCAATAACCGATGTCAGCTTCCTGCGGAAAATGATGACTGATTTGTAAGCCAATGTCGCCCAGCGGTGTGGCATCGTGATGCTGGCGGATCACGAAGGTGTGTTTTGAGGTAAGACGACGTGCAAACAGCAAACGCGTTTCGCGTTCCGGGCAGAGGTTGCCCATAAAACGCATGATGTCCGGATTTTCACGAAGCGCGAGGAAAAAGGGCCAGTCTGTGGGTTGAAACGGGGAAAGCGTCAGTCGTTCGGTTGTGAGTCGTGCCATAAAATCGCCATTCCGGGAGCCAGTGAGACTACCTTACCACCGGAACGGCGAGAGTGAACAGGGAAGACGTTAGCGAACGACATCCGACAGCGCTTCTTCAAGGTCATACCAACGGAAGGGAAATCCGGCGGCTTCCAGTCGTTTGGGCAGGGCGCGTTGCCCACCCAGCACCAGTACCGATGATTCGCCCATCAGCAGGCGAATCACGGTGGCTGGTACGCGAAGAATGGCTGGCCGTTGCAGGGCATGTCCCAGCGCATGAGCAAACTGCTCATTGCGTACCGGATAGGGCGAGACCATGTTGAACGGCCCACGCAGGTCGTTATCCAGCAGCCAGAGAATCGCATTGACCATATCATCAATGTGGATCCAGGCCAGATACTGGCGGCCGTTGCCAATGGGGCCACCGAGGCCCAGACGAAACGGTGGAACCATTTTGCCGAGGATACCGCCCTTTGGTGCCAGCACCACGCCGGTACGCAGCAGGCATACACGCGTTTTGTCGCTTTGCGCTTCGCAGGCAATTTGCTCCCAGCGTGTGCAAAGTTTATGGGTGAATTCGTTATGCGGCGGTTCTTCCTCGGTGACGACCACTTCGCCCAGATCGCCATAATAACCTGTGGCAGAACCCGAAATCAGGACTGACGGCGGGGTTTCACTGGCATTAATGAGGTCCGCCAGTTTCTGGGTGATGCGCCAGCGGCTCTGACACAAGCGATCTTTTTGCTCCGTCGTCCAGCGCTTGTCAGCAATGGGCTCACCGGCCAGGTTAATCACCGCGTCAAAACCGTCGAGATTTTGCTTATCTTCCAGCGAGTCCCACAGTGTCACCCGGTCATTGAGCTTTTCCCGGGCAGTATCGCGGTGGCGGGTCAGTACGGTCACCTGATGACCCAGTTCCTGCAGGCGCGGGACCAGGTGTCCTCCAATAAGGCCAGTCCCTCCAGTTACCAGTATCTTCATGCAGCCTCCCGTGATGGCGGTTAGCGCTGCCAGCTCAACGTCATGGAGACGGAATCGGCATAACGCAACGCGTGTAGTTTGTCGACTTCCACTTCAGCATAAGTGACCCAGTGGTGTTCGCGTGCGATATCGAGCACATCCTGGGTTAATTTTTCTAACAATGAGAAGCGATTGTTCTCAACGTGCAGGATGATATTTTTAGTGATCGTGCGGTAATTCAACGCATCATTGATATCTTCGCTGACGCGAGCCTTGTCCGCCGGATAGTGAATCGCAACGTTGATGACAATATCCTGTCGGTTATTGATCTCTTCCTCTTTGATGCCAATGAAAGTGCGTAAGCGAAGGTTTTTTATACGAATTATAGCGTCATGATGTGACATTGCAGGTCTCCTCCATGTATGAACTCTCGCATGATACACGAGAACCCGGTCGCGTTATCCTCTTGCTCACGCAGGATCCTGATACGCCAGCATCATTGCGCGTTCTGTGGCGGGCCGACTGCGAATGCGCTCAAACCAATTCTTCACGGCGGGAAACATGTCCAGGTCGACGCGCTGACGCTGCCAGGCGTTCACCCACGGCCAGCAGGCGATATCGGCAATGCTGTAATGCTCGCCGCCCAGCCACGGCGACATCTCCAGCCGTTTATTGAGAACGTTATACAGCCGTTGTGTTTCAACCTGATAGCGCTCAATAGCGTAGGGGATGGACTGTGGAGCAAAATGGTTGAAATGGTGGTTTTGACCAAGCATTGGGCCCAGCCCGCCCACCTGCCAGAACAGCCATTGCAGCGTGCTATGGCGCTCGCGTAATTCACCGCTAAGCAACAGGCCGCTCTTTTCCGCCAGATAGAGCAAAATGGCACCGGACTCAAACAGGCTCAGCGATGGGCCGCCATCAACCGGGGCATGATCGACAATCGCGGGAATTTTATTGTTGGGTGAAATGGCGAGGAAATCGGGGCGAAACTGATTACCCTTACTGATATCCACTTTAATTAATCGGTAGTCCAGCGCGGCTTCCTCAAGGAAGAGGGTAATCTTGTGCCCATTGGGTGTCGGGGCGTAATAGAGGTCGATCATTTCTGCTCCACAACGTGTTTATCGGATAAGCCAACCACAAGTATAGAAAGCCTGTCGTGCTGTGTGAGTTTTCATCAGGTGACAGCGAGCGAAAGACCCTCTATGTTGGGAGAAAAGCCTAATAACGACGAGGATGCTATGAGTAAACCCACTATCACGCTTTGGTCAGACGCGAATTATTTTTCTCCTTATGTACTCTCTGCGTATGTCGCGTTACAGGAAAAGGGGCTGCCGTTTAGCCTGAAAACCATTGACCTGGGCAGCGGCGAACATCTACAACCCGGCTGGCAGGGGTATGCACTGACGCGTCGGGTACCGTTGCTGGACATTGATGGTTTTGAGTTGAGCGAGTCCTCCGCGATTGCTGAATACCTGGAAGACCGCTTTTCGCCGCCCACCTGGGAGCGAATCTATCCTCACGACCTGCAAAAACGCGCGCGTGCGCGACAGATACAGGCATGGCTGCGCAGTGATTTACTGCCCATTCGAGAGGAACGTCCGACGGATGTCGTTTTCGGTGGGGTAAAAAAAGGACCGCTGAGCGAGGCGGGGAAAATCAGCGCAGACAAACTGTTCTCCATAGCGGGGAATCTGCTGGCACATGACATGCCAAATCTTTTCGGTGAATGGTGTCTGGCCGATACTGATTTAGCATTGATGCTCAACCGTCTGGTTCTCAACGGCGACGACGTCCCGGAGCGACTGGCGGAATATGCAGCATTTCAGTGGCAACGCGCCTCTGTCCAGCGTTATATTGCGCTTTCCGCGAAGCGTTCAGGCTGATAAAACGTTTGTAATCCAGTATCATAATGCGGTTTTTGATGACACGGAGCATGTGATGAAACTGATGTTTGCATCCGACATTCATGGGTCCCTGCCCGCTACAGAACGCGTGCTGACCCTGTTTTCACAGAGCGGCGCGCAGTGGCTGGTGATACTGGGCGATGTCCTCAACCACGGGCCGCGAAATGCGTTACCCGAAGGCTACGCGCCCGCGCAGGTCGCTGAGCGACTCAATGAACAGGCGTCGCAGATTGTCGCGGTGCGGGGTAATTGTGATAGTGAAGTGGATCAAATGCTACTGCAGTTTCCAATAACCGCGCCCTGGCAGCAGGTGCTACTGGAAAATCAGCGACTGTTTCTGACTCACGGTCATCTCTTTGGGCCGGATAACCTGCCGGCACTGCGGGCCGGTGATGTCCTGGTATACGGGCATACGCATCTGCCGGTGGCAGAAAAAAGAGGCGATATTTATCACTTCAACCCGGGTTCAGTAAGCATTCCGAAAGGTGGCTACCAGGCAAGTTATGGCCTGCTGGACGATAATGTTTTGAGCGTTATCGCACTCAATGATCAAAGTATCATTGCGCAGGTGGCGATTAATTCGTAATTTACCCCCACATATGTAAATGCGCCGTAAGAGCGCCAGAAAAAGAAGGTTTCCTGATGGTGGAACAGCGTCGTTTGGCAAGTACGGAATGGGTGGATATTGTGAATGAAGACAACGAAGTCATTGCACAATCCAGCCGGGAACAGATGCGAGCGCAGGGCCTGCGTCATCGTGCGACCTATATTGTTGTACACGACGGAATGGGCAAAATACTGGTGCAACGTCGTACCGAGACAAAAGACTTTTTACCCGGAATGTTAGATGCCACTGCCGGTGGCGTTGTGCAGGCTGACGAACAGTTGCTGGATTCTGCCCGCCGTGAAGCGGAAGAAGAGTTAGGCATCGCCGGTGTGCCATTCGCCGAACATGGTCAGTTCTACTTTGAAGATAAGAACTGTCGCGTCTGGGGTGCGCTGTTCAGCTGTGTGTCGCACGGCCCGTTCGCCTTGCAGGAAGAAGAGGTCAGCGAAGTTTGCTGGCTGACGCCGGAAGAAATTACCGCCCGCTGTGATGAATTCACGCCCGACTCGCTGAAAGCGCTGGCGCTGTGGATGACCCGTAACGCTAAAAATGAAGCGGCAAGGTCAGAGTCGCAACAGGAGAAGCAGGAAGAGGCGGAGTAGCGTCCTTTCTGAACTAACCGTAAAAAGGAGCCATAAGCGGCTCCTTTTGTCTTTTAGTGGTATCCCATGATTTGAGCGCCAATCACCACCACGCTGGACATAATGAACAGCAGCCCCAGCAGCGTCGCACCCACTTTCAGCCAGTTACGGAAATCCACCCGACAGACGCCTAATGTCGCCATCAGTGATGCAGAGGTCGGATAGATGATGTGGCTAAAGCCATCGCCAAACTGGAACGCCAGTACGGTGACCTGACGGTTAACCCCCACCAGATCGCCGAGCGGTGCTAACAGCGGCATGGTCAGCGCCGCCTGGCCCGATCCCGACGTTACAAAGAAATTAAATACTGCCTGGAAGAGCAGCATAAACCACGCGGCAACGGCGTTGTCCAGCCCGCTGATGCCGTTGGCGATGCTGTGTAACAGCGTATTGAGCACGCTGGCGTCACCCGCTTCGCCGTTGCCTACCAACAGTAAAATGCCTTTGGCAAAACCTACCAGCAGGGCGGGGGCAATCATCATGCGTGCGCCTTCGGTGAATGAGGACGCCATAATGTTGACCGTCATGCCGTTAAGACGGAAGACAACGGCGATAATGCCAATGACCAGGCCCATGGTGAAGAACTGGCTGGCTATCTCCGGAATAAACCATGCGTTGACGATAACGCCCCAGACCACCCAAACCATCACCCCGGTCAGCACCAGCAGCAACAGCCAGTCGCCGATTGTGAAGCGGCGCTCGACAACATCATCCTGCTGTTCGCGAAAGAAACGGTCAGATTCATGCACGCGTGACAGAAGCGGGTTCTTTTTCACCCGCGAGGCATAGACCAGGGTAAACGTCAGACCGATCAGTGTCGAAATAACCCATACCACGATACGCAGACCGGAACCGGAGAGGACCGGTACGCCGGCAATGCCCTGCGCGACCACCACGCAGAAAGGGTTCATCCACGAACTGGCAAAGCCAATTTGTGTCGCAATATAGGTCACTAACACCGTGGTGATACTGTCATACCCCAGTCGCACCATCAGCGGCGCGATGATGATCGCGAAGGCAACCGCCTCTTCTCCCATGCCGAACACCGCACCGCCCAGCGAGAAGAGAATAAACAGTACCGGGATAAACAGAACCTCGTTGCCTTTGGTATGACGGATGAGCGCAAGGATGCCGTTATCAATAGTTCCCGTGCGCATAACGATGCCAAACGCACCGCCAATTACCAGCATAAACATGATGATACCGACGGCGGTACCGAATTTAGAGCCGGAGGTCAGCCCTTCGAACGGGAAGTTCATCAGTCCCGGGCTTTCATCGCCGGTAGTGAAGAATTTAACCGGATGATACTGCGCTTCACCGGCCTCGTTGGTCAGAATACGGAAAGAGTGGGGGTCAACCACTTTACGGGTTTTTGTCTGACCATCTACCTGGTATTGCACCTCCTGGCTGTCGAACATCCCGACGGGGACAACCCAGGTCGCAAGGCTGGTTAAAATGGCGACAAAGAAAATAATGACCAGCGTATCGGGCATGGCCCATTTTCTGCCTGGCTGTGTTTCGGTTACTGCAGACATGAAAGACTATCCCTGTTGCAAAGCAAAGAGGCTAAGTATGCAAACAGGCGAATGGTTATTCATTGATGCAGCGCAGTTAAGCAAATAAATCCGTTTTTGCATTGCCAGAAACGGCAATAAAAAAGCCGGAAATCAGGGTGATTTCCGGCTTTTGACCGGGCCCGTCTGGACCCAGCGGAGACAACTTACTGCTGTTGTGAAGACTGAATCGCGGTCAGAGCGATGGTGTAGACGATATCGTCAACCAGCGCGCCACGGGACAGGTCGTTCACCGGCTTGCGCATACCCTGCAGCATCGGCCCGATGGAGATCAGGTCGGCAGAACGCTGTACCGCTTTGTAGGTGGTGTTACCGGTGTTCAGATCCGGGAAGATGAACACGGTAGCGCGACCTGCAACCGGAGAGTTCGGCGCTTTGGATTTCGCAACGTCAGCCATTACCGCAGCGTCGTACTGCAGCGGACCGTCGATCATCAGGTCAGGACGTTTTTCCTGCGCCAGACGAGTTGCTTCGCGAACTTTTTCTACGTCGCTACCTGCACCAGAAGTACCGGTGGAGTAGGAGAGCATAGCAACGCGCGGTTCGATACCGAAGGCCGCAGCGGAATCAGCGGACTGAATCGCGATTTCTGCCAGCTGTTCAGCGGTCGGATCCGGGTTGATCGCACAGTCACCGTAAACGTAAACCTGTTCCGGCAGCAGCATGAAGAACACGGAAGATACCAGGGAGCTGCCCGGTGCAGTTTTGATCAGCTGCAGCGGCGGACGGATGGTGTTTGCGGTGGTGTGAACAGCACCGGAAACCAGACCATCAACTTCATCTTGTTCCAGCATCAGCGTACCGAGAACCACGTTGTCTTCCAGCTGTTCGCGGGCAACGGTTTCGGTCATGCCTTTGTTCTTACGCAGTTCGACCAGACGACCAACATAGCTTTCGCGAACCACTTCTGGATCAACGATTTCAATCCCTGCACCCAGTTCTACACCCTGAGACGCTGCAACACGGTTGATCTCTGCCGGATTACCCAGCAGTACGCAAGTTGCGATACCACGTTCAGCACAGATAGCGGCTGCTTTAACGGTACGCGGTTCGTCACCTTCCGGCAGTACGATACGTTTGCCCGCTTTGCGCGCAAGTTCAGTCAGCTGATAACGGAACGCAGGCGGAGACAGACGACGGCTGCGCTCAGAAGTGGCAGTCAGAGATTCGATCCAGTCAGCGTTGATGTAGTTAGCAACGTATTCCTGAACTTTCTCGATACGTTCGTGATCGTCAACCGGAACTTCCAGGTTGAAGCTCTGCAGGCTCAGAGAGGTCTGCCAGGTGTTGGTGTTCACCATAAATACCGGCAGGCCGGTAGCGAAAGCACGTTCGCACAGTTTAGAAATGCGCGCGTCCATTTCGTAACCGCCAGTCAGCAGCAGGGCACCGATTTCTACGCCGTTCATGGCTGCCAGGCAAGCGGCCACCAGCACGTCAGGACGGTCTGCGGAAGTCACCAGCAGAGAACCGGCACGGAAGTGCTCCAGCATGTGCGGAATGCTGCGTGCGCAGAAAGTGACGGATTTAACGCGGCGAGTATTGATGTCGCCTTCGTTGATGATGGTCGCATTCAGGTGGCGAGCCATATCGATCGCACGAGTCGCGATCAGGTCAAAGCTCCACGGCACAGCGCCGAGAACCGGCAGCGGGCTGGATTCTTGCAGCTTCGCCGGATCAACATTGTTTACTTTAGCTTTGGAAGAGTCGTCGAAAATCTCGGACAGATCCGGGCGAGTACGACCCTGTTCATCAACCGGTGCGTTCAGTTTGTTAACGATAACGCCGGTGATGTTGGTGTTTTTGGCACCGCCGAAGCTGTTGCGGGTCAGTTCGATACGCTCTTTCAGCTGTTCCGGGGTGTCAGTGCCCTGAGACATAACGAAGACGATTTCCGCATTCAGCGTTTTAGCGATTTCGTAGTTCAGAGACTGGGCAAACTGGTGCTTACGTGTCGGGACCAGACCTTCAACCAGAACGACTTCAGCGTCTTTGGTGTTAGCGTGGTAGTTTGCGACGATCTCTTCCATCAGCACATCTTTCTGATTGCTGGAAAGCAGACCTTCAACGTAGCTCATTTTCAGCGGTTCAGCGGCCGTCGTGGTGGAAGAGTTCGCACGCACGATAGTCGTAGTCTGATCGGGCGCATCGCCACCGGTACGCGGCTGAGCGATAGGTTTGAAAACGCTCAGACGAACGCCTTTGCGTTCCATTGCACGGATCACGCCAAGGCTGACGCTGGTCAGACCGACGCTGGTTCCGGTAGGGATCAGCATAATAATACGGGACACGGTTTATCCTCTTTCGTTACCGCCCGTTGGGCGGGTTACAAAACAGCACCGCCAGCTTAGCTGGCGGTGTGATATCAGGCAGTCAGACGGCTCGCGTCTTGCGCGATAACCAGTTCTTCGTTGGTTGGGATCACCACCGCAGGACGGGTACCTTCTTTGTTGATGAAACCAGATTTGCCGAAACGGGCAGCCAGGTTACGTTCATGATCAACTTCAAAGCCCAGCACGCCCAGTTTACCCAGGGACAGCTCGCGAACCATGGCCGCGTTCTCACCGATACCGCCGGTGAAGACAACCGCGTCCAGACGACCGTCCATCAGCGCCGTGTAGGAACCGATGTACTTCGCCAGACGGTGGCAGTAAACGTCCATTGCACGTTTCGCGTCTTCTTTGGTGGTGTAGTTGTCTTCAACATAACGGCAGTCGCTGGTCACTTCGGTCAGACCCAGCAGGCCGGATTCTTTGGTCAGCATCTTGTTGATCTGATCAACGCTCATGCCCAGCGTGTCGTGCAGGTGGAAAATGATTGCCGGGTCGATGTCACCAGAGCGGGTACCCATCACCAGGCCTTCCAGCGGGGTCAGGCCCATAGAGGTATCAACACATTTACCATTGCGGATAGCAGAAACAGAACCCCCGTTGCCCAGGTGGCACGTGATGATGTTCAGCTCTTCTACCGGTTTGTTCAGCATTTTTGCCGCTTCCTGGGTAACGAAGAAGTGGCTGGTACCGTGCGCGCCATAACGACGAACGCCGTGTTCTTTGTACAGGCTGTACGGCAGGGCATAGAGGTAAGACTCTTCCGGCATGGTCTGATGGAACGCGGTGTCAAACACAGCCACGTTTTTGTCTTTCAACTGCGGGAAGGATTTCAGTGCTTCTGCAATCCCGATCAGGTGAGCCGGGTTATGCAGCGGTGCGAAAGAGGCAGAATCTTTGATGCCCTGAATAACAGAGTCATCGATAACCACGGAGCTGGTATACTTCTCGCCGCCGTGTACGATACGGTGACCGATTGCAGTCAACTGCGCAGACAGTTCTGGTTTTTGTGCCAGAATAGTATTAACGATAAAGTTCAGCGCTTCACTGTGAGCGGCGCCTGCACCTAAAGCCGCTTCTTGTTTACCGCCGTCCATTTTCCATTTGATACGTGCTTCAGGGAGATGGAAACATTCGGCTAAACCAGAAAGGTACTCTTCACCGTTAACTGCATCGATGATTGCAAATTTCAGTGAGGAGCTACCGCAGTTCAGAACCAGTACTAACTTACTCGACATGGAAGTACCTATTATTGATACGTGGCTAAAAAAACGTCAGGGAGCCATAGAGCGTAGCGCAGTGTGACGCTGACATTTATGATTAACATCATGCCAGTTGTCTTTTTTGGCATGATGGAAGAAATACCTTTGAGTCTATGCCATTTTGCGTATTTTTCAGCCAATGGCATACTATATGTAAATTTGACGACTCAATGATTTTGGACTACAGGCCTTTTACAGGCCGCTACAGGATACCCGATAGTGGGTATCAATGACAAAATGTTTTGAACGTTGTCCCGTATAGTTGTTGTTTTGCACAAATATTTGAAATTTTATATGTGAAGTTGAGGTAAGCCATGTCGACGCCGGATCATCGCTCCGTAAATTTTTTTAGCCTTTTTCGTCGGGGGCAACATTACTCAAAGACGTGGCCAATGGAAAAGCGCCTTGCCCCCGTCTTTGTTGAGAACCGCGTGATTCGGATGACACGTTACGCTATTCGCTTTATGCCGCCGATCGCTATCTTTACCCTGTGCTGGCAGATAGCACTGGGCGGCCAGTTAGGGCCTGCCGTCGCCACCGCGTTGTTCGCGCTCAGCCTGCCGATGCAGGGGCTATGGTGGTTAGGGAAGCGTTCCGTCACGCCGCTGCCGCCCTCGATCCTGAACTGGTTTTATGAAGTCAGAGGCAAATTACAGGAGGCGGGGCAAGCGCTCTCCCCGGTTGAAGGGAAGCCGGATTACCAGGCGTTAGCTGACACGCTTAAGCGTGCCTTCAAACAACTGGATAAAACTTTCCTTGATGATTTGTAATTGCCCCCTGATTACGCATATAAAAGAAGGCATATTAATGCCTTCTTTTTTTTCACCGTTGTAGAGTGATACAGGAGTCCCAAATGGAAATGACCAACGCTCAACGTCTTATTTTGTCTAATCAATACAAAATGATGACTATGCTCGATCCGACTAACGCCGAGCGTTATCGTCGTCTGCAGACGATCATTGAACGCGGTTACGGTCTGCAAATGCGCGAACTGGATCGGGAATTTGGCGAGCTGAAAGAGGAAACCTGTCGTACGGTTATCGACATCATGGAGATGTATCACGCTCTGCATGTCTCCTGGGCCAACCTGAAAGATGCGCAAAGTATTGATGAACGTCGGGTAACCTTCCTGGGCTTTGATGCCGCAACGGAAGCGCGCTATCTCGGTTATGTTCGCTTTATGGTGAATGTGGAAGGACGTTACACCCATTTTGATGCTGGCACGCACGGTTTCAACGCGCAGACCCCAATGTGGGAAAAATACCAGCGGATGTTAAGCGCGTGGCATGCCTGCCCGCGTCAGTATCATTTGAGCGCCAACGAAATCAACCAAATCATCAATGCCTGAGGAGGTGAACGTGCAATGCAAGGGCTTTCTGTTTGACCTGGATGGAACGCTGGTTGACTCGTTACCTGCTGTGGAACGTGCATGGTGTAACTGGGCCGATCGTTTTGGGCTGACGCATGACGAAGTGTTAAGTTTTGTTCATGGCAAGCAGGCGATTACCTCTTTGCGCCATTTCATGGTGGGCAAACCTGAGGCGGAAATCGCTGCGGAGTTTACGCGTCTGGAGCAAATAGAAGCGACAGAAACGGCGGGCATCACCGCGCTGCCTGGTGCGGTTGCGCTGCTTAACCATCTGAACAAGGCCGGGATCCCGTGGGCGATTGTAACATCAGGGTCGATGCCGGTTGCGCGCGCACGTCATCAGGTGGCCAACCTGCCAGCCCCGGAGGTTTTCGTGACCGCTGAGCGGGTCAAACGTGGTAAGCCGGAGCCGGATGCTTATCTGCTCGGCGCGCAACTGCTCGGTTTAGCGCCGCACGAATGTGCGGTGGTGGAGGATGCCCCTGCGGGCGTGCTCTCGGGACTCGCCGCAGGCTGCCATGTTATCGCAGTAAATGCCCCGGCGGATACGCCGCGTCTGGATGAGGTCGATTTCACCCTGACCAGCCTGGAGCAGCTTTCGGTGACCAAACAACCGAATGGTGATGTGGTTGTATTAAGAAATACCTGATCATGATTTAGCCCCGGCTTGTCGGGGCTTTTTTATGGCAGAATCATTCCATCTTCTCATCTGACAAGGATAGGTTGTGAACGGTGAATTGATCTGGGTTCTCTCGCTGTTGGCGATTGCTGTGATTTTGTTTGCGACGGGCAGAGTGCGTATGGACGCGGTAGCTCTGTTTGTCATCGTAGCCTTTGTTCTCAGTGGCACACTGACCCTTACTGAGGCCTTTTCGGGATTCAGCGACCCTAATGTGGTGTTGATTGCCGCGCTGTTTATCATCGGTGACGGGCTGGTACGCACCGGCGTGGCGACCGTCATGGGCACCTGGCTGGTGAAAATGGCGGGCAGTAGCGAAATCAAAATGCTGGTCCTGCTGATGCTGACCGTTGCCGGACTGGGCGCGTTTATGAGTTCAACCGGCGTCGTTGCTATCTTTATTCCCGTGGTACTCAGCGTCTCGATGCGTATGCAAACGTCGCCGTCGCGCCTGATGATGCCGCTCAGTTTCGCCGGGCTTATCAGCGGCATGATGACGCTGGTGGCCACCCCGCCAAACCTGGTCGTTAACAGTGAATTGTTGCGCGAAGGCTATGCCGGTTTCAGCTTCTTCAGCGTCACGCCTATCGGCCTCGTCGTGCTGGTGCTGGGCATTATCTATATGCTGCTGATGCGCTTTATGCTCAAAGGCGACAATCCACAACAGCAGCGAGATAGCTGGAAACGTCGCACCTTTCGCGATCTGATCAAAGAATATCGCCTGACAGGGCGCGCGCGTCGACTGGCGATTCGTCCGGGGTCACCGATGATCGGTCAGCGCCTCGACGATCTTAAACTGCGTGAGCGCTATGGCGCCAACGTGATCGGCGTCGAACGCTGGCGGCGTTTTCGGCGGGTGATCGTAAACGTGAATGGGGTATCGGAGTTTCGCGCCCGTGACGTGTTACTGATTGATATGTCCGCCGCCGATGTCGATCTCCGTGAATTTTGTAGCGAGCAATTGCTGGAGCCAATGGTGCTGCGTGGGGAGTATTTCTCTGACCAGGCGCTGGATGTGGGAATGGCGGAAATCTCGCTGATCCCGGAATCGGAGTTGATTGGCAAGTCGGTGCGGGAAATCGGTTTTCGTACCCGCTATGGGCTGAATGTGGTTGGCCTGAAACGTGACGGCGTGGCGATCGAAGGTTCGCTTGCCGATGAGCCGCTGCTGATGGGCGATATTATCCTGGTCGTCGGTAACTGGAAACTGATCGGGATGCTGGCAAAGCAGGGGCGAGATTTTGTCGCGCTTAATCTGCCAGAAGAGGTAAGCGAGGCTTCCCCGGCGCACAGCCAGGCCCCGCACGCGATTTTCTGTCTGGTGCTGATGGTTGCGCTGATGCTGACTGACGAAATTCCTAATCCCATCGCGGCGATTATTGCCTGTCTGTTGATGGGAAAATTTCGCTGTATTGATGCCGAAAGCGCCTACAAAGCCATTCACTGGCCCAGCATCATTTTGATTGTCGGCATGATGCCTTTTGCGCTGGCGCTGCAAAAAACCGGTGGTGTGGATCTGGTCGTGAAAGGATTGATGGACGTGGGCGGCGGTTATGGCCCGTACATGATGCTGGGCTGTCTGTTTGCGCTGTGCGCGACCATTGGTCTGTTTATCTCGAATACCGCGACGGCGGTATTAATGGCGCCGATTGCGTTGGCGGCGGCGAAGTCGATGGGCGTTTCTCCCTATCCCTTTGCGATGGTGATCGCGATGGCGGCCTCGGCGGCCTTTATGACGCCGGTTTCATCACCGGTCAACACGCTGGTGTTAGGACCAGGGAATTACAGCTTTAGCGATTTTATTAAGCTGGGCGTACCGTTCACCATTATCGTTATGGCGGTATGCGTGGTGATGATCCCGATGTTGTTTCCGTTTTAATGTTGTATCGCATTGCCGGATGGTGCATACGCGCATCCGGCAAATCGTTACAGCGGAGAGTCCTGGCTAATTTCATCGAGAGACAGGTGAAAACTGGGAACGAAGACTTCCATAAAGTAATCCATCTCCGGGCTGCGGCGTGACTCCAGCGTTTTTTCCAGTCGCGTCTTTGCCAGCAGGAATTCATTATTCCCTGCCGACAACTCTTCCAGACACTTCAGATACGCACACAGCGCATCGGCCTGTTTCACAATCGACTTTTCTTCTTCGCTATATGCATGCTCATCAATCAGCGGGGCAAAAATATCCCGCAGCTCATCGGGCACCATATCGACCAGTTTCTGCTGAGCGATTTTCTCAATAGCCTTATATTCCTGGGCGATTTGCGAATTGAAATATTTTACCGGCGTGGGCAGATCCCCGGTCAGCACTTCTGACGCATCGTGATACATCGCCAACAGCGCAATGCGTTCGGCATTAACCTGACCGGCAAACTTACGGTTTTTGATCGCCGCCAGCGCGTGGGCCACCATCGCGACCTGGAGACTGTGCTCAGAGACGTTTTCTGTGCGCACATTGCGCATTAAAGGCCAACGGTTAATGAGTTTGAGGCGGGAGAGGTGGGCAAAAAAATGGCTCTGCTTCATAGTGACCTTTTCATGATGACAACCTGGAGGTCATTGTGCGCAGAGAAGGCCGCCGGATGCAAATGCTCGTCATACTTCACGTTGCAGGACAAAACACCCAGGGTGTTTTGTCCTGCAACGCATTTTGGATTAAAGCTGGTGATATCCCGACAAGAAACGTGCAAATTTGCTCAGCGACATCTCTATGTCGTCGATGCGGGGCAGGGTGACGATGCGCACGTGATCCGGCCACGGCCAGTTAAATGCCGTCCCCTGAACCAGCAGGACTTTTTCCTGTAACAGAAAATCGAGCACCATTTTCTGGTCGTCATGAATATTGAAGCGCTTCGCGTCAATTTTCGGGAACATATACAGCGCACCGCGCGGCTTCACGCAGGAGACGCCCGGAATATCGTTGATCAATTCCCAGGCGCGATTGCGCTGCTCATACAGACGACCGCCGGGCATGATGAATTCACTGATACTCTGGTAACCGCCCAGTGCCGTCTGAATGGCATGCTGTGCCGGCACGTTGGCGCAAAGACGCATCGATGCCAGCATTTCCAGCCCTTCGATATAACCTTTCGCATGCTTCTTCGGCCCGTTGAGAACCATCCAGCCCTGACGGAAACCGGCCACGCGATAGGTTTTGGACAGGCCGTTAAAGGTCACGGTCAGTAGATCCGGTGCCATCGCGGCGATGGAATGGTGCTCGGCGTCGTCATACAGGATCTTATCGTAGATCTCATCGGCAAAAATAATGAGATCATTCTGCCGCGCGATCTCGACGATCTCCATCAACAGCTCTTTGGAATAAACCGCGCCGGTCGGGTTGTTCGGGTTAATGATGACGATCCCACGGGTACGCGGCGTGATTTTGGCGCGGATGTCATCCAGGTCCGGGAACCAGTCGGATGATTCATCACACAGGTAATGCACCGCATTGCCGCCGGAAAGCGCGACCGCCGCCGTCCACAGCGGATAATCCGGCGCGGGCACCAGCATTTCGTCCCCACTGTTCAGTAATGCCTGCATCGCCTGCACGATCAGCTCTGAAACGCCATTACCGATGTAGATATCTTCGACGGTGACGTCACGCATGCCACGCGCCTGATAGTGCTGCATGATGGCTTTACGCGCGGAATAGAGGCCTTTGGAATCGGAATAACCTTGTGCAGTAGGCAGATTACGGATGACATCCACCAGAATTTCATCGGGGGCGTCAAAACCAAAAGGGGCGGGGTTACCAATGTTCAGTTTCAGAACCTTATTGCCTTCTTCTTCAAGGCGTTTCGCTTCCTTCAGAACAGGACCGCGGATGTCATAACAGACGTTATCTAATTTGCTGGATTTCTCAATGGGGGACATGAACCTTGACCTTTATGCTGTTATCACCACTTCCTGCCGTGGAAGTCAGTTTGGAACAATGTACTCCCCCAGCGGAGCGTTTTGAAGGCTTTGCAGAAGAAGATTTTGCTGAATGGTGACGTGCTATTGTGCTGTCATTGACTGATTTTTGCGTAATACATAGAGATAAAAATAGGTTATGCCGATTTTTATAGCATGATATTGCGATTTTTACGTTCACGGGTGGCCGATTCTCTTGCTTACAAAAAGGTTCAGCGCCCGTGAAATTTCGGGGAGAATTCTGACGTCATTTAATAATTCGTAAATACTGAAAGATTAATCACTGTCCGTGTTATCGGGATGTACGGGAACCCTGGCGGTGTAAATCTAATGTTAAGCAGGATTTATGAATGACCTGGAATCTCATTAATTATTATTTAATAATTAAAAAGGCTTTACGCAAGGCGCGAATAATAGCGAGTTGATTTGAGAAACATAACAAAACTTTGCATCAGATTATTCGCATTAAAGCTTATAAATAAAAAGGTTTTAGGTTAAGATACGCATGATGAAATGACATGTGGCCGCATGATTTGTTAATATCCCGAATGGGTTTTTGTGGCTAACTTACTGCCATGTATGCTTATTTCTCGTTGATGTATGCCCGGTTCCATTCTTTACATTTACACTTTTTACATCCAGAAAATGGCAGAAATCTACATAGGCTTTAATAGGTCAGCCCGTTCTTAACGAAATAACCTGAGAGTTCGCGTAAGGTATTATTACGTAAGAAAGAGGGTAGCATTTCGCCAGTCACATGATATACCTATTTACTTTCACCTGCTGTCAGCGGGTGACTCTGCTAAGGAAGCGCATTACAAACGGAATTGCTTGATTTTGTATGCACAGCATTAACAAGCTCAGTATGAGCCGCCAGTAAGTGAAAAATTATGATAAATGCAAATCGTCCGATAATTAACCTCGACCTCGATCTGCTGAGAACATTTGTTGCT
>ERZ507044.307-NODE-307-length-27256-cov-15.996_pt1 | contig 27256 bp, 25 predicted proteins | sample MGYA00512870_ERZ507044 | MGnify/ENA metagenome assembly ERZ507044
TCCAGGACAAGATGGATGTCTATCTCGCCGCCGACCGGCTCACCCCGGAGGAGTACCAGGAGCTGGCCGGGCTACTGGCTCCGGAACAGTAATCAACAGCGGGATCGCTGGATAAAAGGATGTGAATCAAATGAGTAAGCTCATTACATACGTCCCACTCTCGTCCGTGGAGCGGATTGAGTTGAGAGTCACCAACTGCCGCAAGACGCTCTCTCAGGTCAAGGCAGAGACCAAGGCCCATTACGTGCTCAATGGAGGCATGTGGAACCCGGATGGCACCCCCTGCCCGCTGCTTAAAGCGGGCGGGGTAATGCGCTCCGGCACGCCCTGGAGGGCGAGTGGCTACGCCTGGGACAAGGGGCCTGACATCCACATGACCTCCGAGTACGAGGGAGCGGATAACTTTATTGCGGTGACCGCCCTCGTCGCCTCCGATAAGCCGGTGGGAAAGCCCTCCTACGGCTCAGCCCAGGGAGGCAAGAGGGGGCGGAGCGCCATCGGCCTGCGGGGTGGCAGTCTGGCCCTCTATTGCTCTGGCGATGGGACCGGAGACGCAGCCACGCCGGAAACTCTGCGGGACGAGCTGGCCGGGCTGGGCTGGTCCTCCGCCGTCATGCTGGACGGGGGCGGCTCCAGCCAGTGTGACTTTGGCGGAGAGCGCATCACCGCCAGCCGCAAGGTGCACAACTGGATTTGTGTCTGGCTCAAACAGGGCGGCCAGAAGCCGCCGGAACAGGAGGACAAGCCTATGAGCAAGCACACTGTATGCCTCGACCCCGGACACGGGCCGGGCAACGTCAACGGATCCCCGGACGGTACATACAAGGAGTGGGAGTTTACGTGGGACATGGCCCAGCGTATCAAGCCGTTGCTGGAGGCTCAGGGGGTAGGCGTGGTGCTCACCAAAACGGCGGACAATTACCCCAGCCTGACGGAGCGGGCCAACATCAGCAACAAGGCAAAGCCGGATTGCTTTGTGAGCATCCACACCAACGCCGCCGGGGAGGGGGGCTGGTCGAGCGCGTCCGGCCTGGAGATCTACACCAGCGCCGGGCCCATGACGGCGAAGCGCAATGTGCTGGCCTCCGGCCTGGTCAACGTCTTCCATGCTGCCGGGGTGGCCCTGCGGAGCGAACCGATCAAGCACGAGATGTATACCGTGCTCGCCAAGACGGACGCCCCCGCCGCGCTCATTGAGTACGGCTTCCATACCAACAAGATGGACACGGAGTATCTCAAGGATAGCAAGTACCGGGACAAGCTGGCCGAGGCCACCGCAAAGGGCATCTGCACTTATCTTAACGTGGATTGGAAGAAGGATGAACCTGTGAGCGATTGGGAACAGGAGCGCGACGAAGCGTGGCAGGCCGCGAAAGAGGCCGGTATCCTGGACGGTACCCGACCCGAAGACCCTGTAACCAGACAGGAGCTGGCCGTCGTGCTGGAGCGGCTTAGACTTTTGGGCTAAGAAAGGATTGGAGCATGAAAAAGTTGTTTATTTCTCAGCCCATGCGGGGCAAAACCGACGATGAAATTCTGGCAGAGCGGAGCAACGCTATTCAGGCGGCGAAGGACAGCCTTGGAGAGCCTGTCGAGGTCATTGACAGTTTTTTCGGCACATCAGATATGAGCCATGCGCTGGAATACCTGGGTGAAAGCCTGAAGTTGCTGGCTACTGCTGACGTGGCTTATTTCGCTCCCGGCTGGAGTGAAGCGAGGGGCTGTAAGATCGAGAACCTTTGTGCCAAAGAGTACGGCATCCACACCATTGAAGCATAGGAGGGTTTGATTTATGGACATTTCTTCTTTGGGCATCACCGGAGTGGCGGTTATCACTGTGATCTGCTTTCTGGTCGGCCAGGTGGTCAAGGCCACTGGACTGGACAATAAGTGGATTCCCATCATCTGCGGTGCGTTTGGCGCGGCGCTGGGCATCCTCGGCATGTTTATCATGCCAGAGTTTCCAGCCTCGGACTATTTGACCGCCGCCGCCGTTGGCATCGTCTCCGGCCTTGCGGCCACTGGTATCAATCAGGTCTATAAGCAGATGAAGGGGGGCTAACCCATGCCCGTCAATGATTGTGAGAACAACTGTACGCTGAAAACCAGGGTGGACAGGCTGGAGAAGGACTTTGAGGCCGAGAAAGAAACCAACTCCCAGCGCCATGCGGAATTTTACGCCCGCATTGGCAAGCTTGAGCAGGTACAGGCCGTTAGCGGGACCAGGCTGGACACCATCATGGACAAGCTGGACTCTATCGCCCTCGACCTCACCGCCCTGAAAGAGAAGCCGTCCAAGCGGTGGGAGGCAGTTGTGGCGGCTATCATTACGGGTGTGGTGGGCTATCTGTTGGCCCGGATCGTGGGGTGATTGCATGCCGAGTAATCTGCTGAATGCTGACACCGGGTTCCCGGATTTAATGGGGAACCAGAGCACGGATGAGAAGTTCCGCATGGTGAGCGATTACCTCTACATGCTGCTGGAGCAGCTTCGCTACTCAATGGCGAATCTTGGGCGGGAAAACTTCAACGACACCGCCTTTCAGGAGATTGCGGGCCTGATTACGGAGCCGGTTTATATCCAGCTCAAGGACGTGGAGGGAAACCTGTCCTCTCTGACGGTGACCGCGGAGCAGTTGATTTCCCGCATGACGGATGCGGAGGGAAACATTTCGGTTCTACAGCAAACCTCCACCAGTTTGACCAGCCAGGTGAGCGACCTGGAGGGGAACGTCTCCACATTGCAGCAGTCGTCCAAGGCGCTGGAGGTGCGGTTGACAAACGCGGAGGGAGACCTGTCCCGCATCACGGTAACCGTGAACGGCATCACACAGTCGGTCAGCGACCTGGAGACCGGACTGAGCCAGACCCTGCGCATAGCCCCCAATGGGGTGACCATCACCAACGCCAGAGGGGACACCCTCACCATCGACGGCGGACAGATTGACGCCACAAACCTGAACCTGTCCGGGCATATCACATTCAACGATTTCAGCTCCCGGTTGCAGGACGACTTCGATCATGTGGAGCAGACCGCGCAGGATGCCTATGATATCGCCGACAAAAACCGGCTGCCCAATTACATCAAATCGACTTACATTGATTCCACGGAGATCCGAAGCCCCACCATCAAGGCCAATGAGTTCAGCGTATACCCGCAGGCGGCGGGCGGCGGCAGCTTCAATATGTATGGTCAGTATAACGGTAGTCTATACCACATGCTGGAGATTTCCTATTTCGCAGGCAGCGCCCCATCCGTCGATTTCTCCTCCCCTGCGGGCGCTTTGGCGACGTGGGATTTTCTGTCCACCACTGTACGCGGCAGCGTCGATTTCAGCAACGCAAATGTGTACGGGCTGGACGTGGAAGCCGTGTTCGCATAGGAGGCGGAAGTATGGCAAGTTTGAGTCTGAGCAGCGGTGAGGAAGAGTTTGGCTGGAGGATTACGGGGCTGGGCTCTGCCTTTAACCAGGCCAACGGCTATGTGGAGGCTGGCATCACAAAGTATCAGTTTACGCACTCATCCAGCAGTATTTCAGGTGTAGTGGACAGTGTGCGGGCCCCCGCCTCCGGGGGCTCCACCTCCACAACCCGGCGGTGGGTGGGCTACGACCCCGGTACCTACGATTTTTGGGGCTACACGCGGGTTAAGGATGGAACGTACTGGCCGGCCGGTTCCGGTACGGTTACGGTGGAAAGCCCGGCGGCGCAGAGGCCGGACGACTGGGGCTGGTCTTCTGTGATCCGGGCCGGGCGTCCGGTGCGGATCTCCGCCTATGAGTGGAACCAGTTCTGCAACCGAATCAACGATTTCAGGCTTTATGTCGGGCTGCCGGAGTACGGGGCCTTTGAACGGGCCTATTCCGGAGACCCGATTACCGCTGAAATCGTGGAGCACGCGGTCTACGCGATCCGGGCGATGGACCCGCCCGTCTCTACCCCCCGAGCCCCGGCCAGGGGCGACCTGATGCGGGCGAGCATTTTTCTGGATCTGATGGACTCTCTCAATTCAATTTGACTAAGGAGGCACAAGTATGAACGACGCGCGGAACGAAATCAATAACGCTTACAATTTGCTGGCGGCCCTTCCGGTGCGGGGCGACGCGGTGGACGTGGTCGCGGCCTGCCGGATGGCGCTGCGCCGGGCCCTGGAGCTGATGGCTTCCCAGCAGTCCGGCGATACGGAGCCCGGCGGGGACGCGAAGGAGGACTGAGCATGCTCCCGGATATGGTACACGCCGACGGCATCCGCAAGTATGGGCAGACCCGCTTCGGAGGCTATGACCACCGGCTGGCCGCCGGAGACGGGACGCTTTGGGACATGAAGAACCTGACCAGCGACCTCGCCCCGCTGCTCTCCGCACGGCGGCCCCGGTATCTGGTGGAGACCCTGGCAAAGCCCAACGGCCTGTATGCAAAGGACGGGCTGTACTGGGTGGACGGCACGGGCTTCTACGCCGGGGGAGAGAAAAAGGGCGACGTTGCGGACGGGCGCAAGCAGTTTGCCGCCCTGGGGGCCTACATCATCATCCTGCCCGATAAGGCGTATTACAACCGCCTGACGGGGGAGTTCGGCAGCATGGAGGCAGGCTGGAGCGGAAGCGCGAAGATTCAGGACGGCACCTACGCGGAAGAGGAGGCCGAGGCCAACACCATCTACGCCTCCGGGGCCGGCTGGGATTCCATCTTCAAGGTGGGGGACGCGGTGACCATATCCGGGGCAAAGACCCACGAGAGCAACAACCAGACCATTGTCATCCGGGAGATTGACGGGGACGAGCTGCGGTTCTATGAGAACTCCTTCACCATCAACGAGGGCGGCGACACGGAGGAGCTGACAGTCAGGCGGGAGGTGCCCGAGCTGGACTTCCTGTGCGAGAACGAGAACCGCCTGTGGGGCTGCAAGGGCGACACCATCTACGCATCCAAGCTGGGCGACCCGTTCAACTGGAATGTGTTTGACGGGGTGAGCACCGATTCCTATGCGGTGGACGTGGGCAGCGCCGGGGACTTTACCGGGTGCTTTTCCTACCGGGGCTACCCGGTGTTCTTCAAGGAGGAACAGATCTACAAGGTCTACGGGGACAAGCCCAGCAACTTCCAGGTGATGAGCAGCGCGTCCCTGGGGGTGGAGGCGGGCAGCCATGCCAGTCTCGCCATTGCGGGGGAGACGCTGTACTATCTGAGCCGGGTGGGGGTGGTGGCCTACTCCGGCGGTATCCCGCAGAGCGTCGCCGCCCCCTTCGGGACAGACCGCTACCGCAACGGCGTGGCGGGCAGCGACGGGGTGAAGTATTACGTCTCCCTGGAGGACGGCACAGGCGCGCACACCCTCTTTGTCTACGACACCCAAAAGGGCGTGTGGCACAAGGAGGACAGCCTGGAGGCCGTGGGCTTCGGGTGGGACACGGAGCTGTACTTCCTGGGGGCGGACGGCAGGCTGTGGCTCAACGGAAACACCCGCACCGTACCGGAGGACGCCGCGCCGGAGGGCGCGGTGGAGAGCATGGCGGAGTTTGCTGACTTTACCGAGGGCGACGCCAACAAAAAGGGCACCGCCAAGCTCCAGGTGCGCATGGAGCTGGACGCCGGGGCGTCGGTCAAAATCGAAATGCAGTTTGACAGCGACGGGGAGTGGCGGGAGGTGACCACCCTCTCCGCCACGGTGAAGCGGAGCTTCTACCTGCCCATCATCCCCCGCAGAAGCGACCACTTCCGCATCCGCTTTTCCGGCACCGGCGGGTGGCGGCTCTATTCCCTGGTGCGGGAGAGCTATTCCGGCAGCGAATTGAAAAGCACCAGAGGGCGGCAATAAGAAAGGAGAACCCTATGGCAAAAAGCAGATATACCTATGACCAGTTCCGGAAGTCGGCGCAGGACAGCGGGCTTTGGGGCCAGTTCTCCCAGGCCGACCTTTCGATGGCCCAGCAGAACCCGGATTTCGGCATGTCCATCCTGAAAACCAAGCAGGACTACAAGAACGCTACCACCGACGAGGCGAGGGCCGCGGCCCACCGGCAGGCGGACGCCCTGCGCAGCTCCTGGGGCGGATACACCGGGGGTGGGAATGGTGGCAGCTTTGTCCTTGACCCCATGTCGCCCAGGGACTTCGAGTATGAGGCGGCCCCCACCTATGAGAGCCGCTATGACGACACCATACAGGATTTGATCGCGGGGCTTCTGGACCGGCCGGACTTCTCCTATGACCCGGCCACCGACCCCCTCTACCAGAACTACCGCAAGCAGTACACCAGGGAGGGCCAGCGGGCCACGGCGGACGCCCTGGGCGCGGCGGCGGCCGCCTCCGGCGGAATCCCCTCTTCCTATGCCAACGCCGCCGCCAACCAGGCGTCCAACTACTACGCGGCCCAGTTGACCGACAAGATTCCCGACCTCTACCAACTGGCCTACAACCAGTATCTGAACGACTACAACATGGATTTGAGCAACCTGGGGGTTGTCCAGGGGGCGGAGCAGAGCGACTACGACAAATACCTTAACCAGCTCAACCAGTACAACACCGACCGCAATTTCAGCTACGGGCAGTTCCTGGACGAGCTGTCGTCTCAGAACCAGCGGCGTACCGATGCGCTGAACGAGGCGGTTCTGCGGGCGGAAATGGGCGACTACGGCGGCCTGGCAGACCGGGGATGGGACACCAGCAACATTCCCTATGAGTGGGAGAAGCAGCAGAGTATCGAACAGCAGAACTACGAACGGGAACAGGCGCTCAGAGAGCTGGCGCAGGCACAGGTGGACAATATGCTCCAAACCGGTACGATCCCACCGGCTGAACTGCTCCAGCAATCGGGGTATTCCCAAGATTACGCCAACGCACTGAGCAACTATTATAAGAACCAGCTCGCCCAGCAGGCGAACACGGGCACAAACAGGAGCTCGGGCGGCGGCTCCTCCTCAAAGAGACGGTATTCCGGGGGAGGGAGTCAGAACTACGACGGCCTATTTTCCGCAGCTCAGGCATCTGGACACCCGAAGAGTTTTATTGCCAACAACTATAAGCAATACGGGTTCTCCTCCAGTTCCGGGTTGTATGACGATTACACAGCGTGGGATGAGGATAGCTACGGGCCCGGCTACTCGACAGCGGTGCAGACTGGCTCCGTGAAGGGCAGCGAGTGGGACGCGGTAAAACACAATCTGCTGCTGAACCTGCGGTCAGGGAACTTTGAGGCCGCAGAGCGGTATATGGATCAGATTGCGGGCGGACTGAGCGAGGCGCAGTTCAATGAACTGGCGGAGCTCATGCGTCCCTATGGATACAATATCGGGTAAATAGGAGGCACATACATGGCCAACGCATGGGAACGCTATAAAGCAAGCCAGGCATATCAGGAGAACGAGGCCGAACGGCGAGCGCTTTCGCTGACATTGGCGGTTCGGCATCAGGCGCTCCAACAGACTGGAGAGGAAGTGGATGCACAACTGGCTTCCCAGCAGAAGGGCGGCGGTTTCTCTGGAAATGGTGCGGGTCGTGCTCCGGCGCAGCGGACGGTAAAATCCGCGCCGCCGGCCGCGTTGCCTAAGAGCAAGGGGAAAGCCCTGACCCTGCCCAAAGCGCGAGAGAGGGGCTTCCTGGCGGGTGGGGTGAGCGTGGAGGGCTCACCGTTCCTGTATGGTAGCGAGCGGGCGGCCGCCGCGCTGCTCGGTGCAGGTGAGGGCGTTACGGACTTCATTGGCAGCGGCTTCTATAAGGGAGTGCAAGGGATTAGTTCTCTTGGTGGCCTGGCTCCCAATCCGGTATCGGAGTGGGCCGGGCGGAACGCCGACGCCTTCCTGGAGAACAGCGTCACGCGGGACTATGAGGAGAGCATCCATGAGCGATACCGCCCCAGTCAGGGGGCGGAGAACGTAACCGGCATCGGACAGACCATTGTGCAGATGCTCCCCGGTATTGGTGCGTCCAAAATCGTGTCCGCAGTAGGGAAGGGGCTCAACGCCGCCCAGGCGATTTCCCGCGGGGAGAACGTGGGGCGGGCGCTGTTCGGCCTCCAGGCGGCGGGCAACTCGGCCAGCCAGGCGAAAGCGGAGGGGGCGGACACCGGGCAGGCCCTGGCCTTTGGCGCGGCCTCCGGGGCCCTGGAGACAGCCATTGAGGGCATCGCGGGCGGTATTCCCGGACTGGGCGGCGGCAAGGTGGGGCAGATTGCCGAGGCGGTCAAGGCAAGCCCCCTGGTCAGCCGGGCCCTGGATATCGCAGGCGAGGGCGGCGAGGAGGCGCTTTCCACCGTCCTCACCCCCTATTTGCAGCGGGCCATTTATGACCCGGACGCCCCCAATGCCACGCCGGAGGAGATTGCACAGAGCGCGCTCATGGGCGCCGTGGCCGCCGGAGTGCTCCAGGGCGGCCTGGAGCTTCCGGGGACAATCTCGGATATCTATTCCACCCGGCGCAGCATTGGTTCCAACGCGGAGATCACGGCCAGGGCCGGGGAACGGTTGAGTACGCCCGCTTACCGAGATGTGGCGGACAACCCGCTCGCCACAATGCTCCCCACCGGGGAAGAGGCGCTGGCCGGAAAGCGGGCCTATTTGCCCGGCTTCCCCGTCTACCAGCGCAGCGCCGTTGACAATCCGTCCGAGGCGGGCTATGATGGAGGCAATCAGACCGAAACAGGAGGGGTGACCTATGAGCGAGGAAAAGAAACATCTGCCTCCCTTGAAGGAGTACATGGAGCTTCTTTACAGGCGGAAACTCCCGGCTCCGAAGAAGCATACCGAGGAAGAATGGGCGGAGTTCTGGAGGAAGGCAGACGAGTACAACAGCCAGAAGCATGGGCCCAAGGACACATAATCAGAACCCCGTCTGCACAGGCACAAAGCGCGGCTTCTCGCGCAAAACAGTATTCCAGCGATGTGTTCATTGTGGATGACGCCGCATTAAAGGCTAGGAACCCCAATGCGTGGGCTGTAACAAACGGAGGGAAAATCTATATTTCTGACGCTGTCCCGGCAGAACTAGCGGATGCAGTTGGGTACCATGAGTCTGTTCACATGCTTCGGCAGCAGGATAACGAGGCATATCATGGATTTTTATCTGATGAATCCCGCCTTTTGAATCGCTCCAGTGAAACGGCGATGGACTTGCTCGATCTTGTAGTTGACGCTAGGTTTGCGGGGAAAAGCATCATGGATCTCACCCCAGAAGAAGCCGCAATTGCTTATGACGAACTCAATGCTCTGGTCTGGGGCTACTACAAGGCAGACCCGGAGAACGCCCGTGCGCAGTTTTCCGGGGCGTTCCAGGATTACGATGCGTACATCCAAGAGCTGGATGCCATCATGGAGGGAGCACGGCAGACGGCGGAGAACCAGACCGGCGTCGGGCCGGCCCAGGCGCAGGGCCCGGAGAGCCCGGCGGGCGCGCCTGCTTACCGGGATGTGGCGGACAACCCGCTCACCACAATGCTCCCCACCGGGGAAGAGGCGCTGGCCGGGAAGCGGGCCTATCTGCCCGGCTCTCGGGAGTACCGAGGGACAGCATCGGAAGGGACAAAAAAGACCGCCCCCACGGAGGAGGCGGTGAATGAAAACGGACTGACCTCTCTGACTGAACGGGAACGGATCAATCTGTCCAGCGGGAAAAAGAATAAAATTGTTTCCACATTTAAGGATGCAGTTTCGTTTGTGAAAAATGCGCTTATAAACAAGCAAAATACAGACCGCGCCTATCTTGGTAGAGTCCCAGATCCTGTCGCACAGAAAATCCATGAAGATACTGGCTTGGATTTGAAAGGGTTTGGCGTCATGATGAATGGCGATGATGTCCGTCACATTATGAAAAACCACGGAGATGCAGCGACAGAACGAAGTAGAGGACAAATCGCAATTACTCCGAACGACATTGCGAGAATCCCAGAAATTTTAGCGTCCCCTGACCGCATATATACTTCCGAGGAAATGGATGGCAAAGGAAGGACTGCGATCATATTTGAAAAACAGATGGGCGATTACTACATTACAATTCAGGGAATATCGGACGGAAAACAGCTCCTGCAAACTGACACATTATACAAAAGAAGAACTCGCACGACACGGGACACAATGCTCGAGACCCAAGAGGGTCTCGCCCCTGTGATTAACGCCCAAGGCGAACCGCCGCAAAGTTCTTCTAATATTAGTATACTCCCTGGCGGGCAGGATGTCAACCTACAGCAGGGCGATCGCGGTGAAACACAGGATACGCCCAGGGAGGGGCCTGGGCCTGCCTTTGAGACAGGCCCGGAGAGCTCGGTGGGCGCGGCGCGGAAGGGCTTCGACCCATGGTCGGAGTTCCAGGGCACCAGGAGCGAGTTCTTCCCCGAAGGGGCCAACGCGGCCCGTCCGGTGGACGTGCCTACCACAGATCCTCAGGGCCGCCGCATCCGCAAGACCGCCTCCACCGCCATGGGTGCAAAAGCCATCCCTGACGAGGTGGTGGGGGACATCCAGAACATGGTGCTGCGCGGGGAGTTGTCCTATGACCGCCGGAGCGACCGGGCTTCCACTGACCGGGCGGTGCGGACGATTGAGGAGAAGGGCTATCAAAGGGCGCTGGAGGAGTTTTCTGCCCAGGTACGCAAGGGCGTCGTGTCCAAAGACATCGCTACCCTGGGCCAGCAGCTCCTTATCAACGCCGCCAACGCGGGAGACGGGAAGGCCACGGCGGAGCTGCTTTCCCTCTACGCGCAGATGGAGACCACCGCCGGGCAGGCGGTACAGGCGGCCTCCATCCTGCGCAAGCTGGCTCCCAGCGACCAGCTCTACGCCGCCAAGCGCGTGGTGAGCGAGCTCGAAAAGACCATCCAGAAAAACTACAAGGATTTGGAGATCACCATTGACCCGTCGTTGATTGAGGAGTTCAACCAGCAGACCGACCAGGCGGGCCGGGACGCGGTGCTGGACAAAATCTATCAGAACGTGGCTGACCAGGTGCCCGCCAAATGGAAGGATAAGTGGAACGCCTGGCGGTATATGGCGATGCTCTTTAACCCAAGGACGCACATCCGAAACATCGTGGGCAACGTCGGATTCCAGCCGCTGCGCTGGACAAAGGACCGGGTGGCGGCAACCATCGAGGCGGGGGTCTCCAAGGTCAGCGGCGGAAGGCTGGGACGCACCAAGTCGTTCGCGGCCAATCCCGCGCTCTATAAGGCTGCGTGGGCCGATTGGGCAAACGTGCAGGACGTGCTTTCCGGGAACAAGTATGACGACATTCGAACGGAAATCAACAGCCGCCGCCGTATTTTCCGAACCGCCCCTCTGGAGGCGGGCCGCAAGATAAACTCCTGGGCCCTGGAGGCGGAGGACGCCATTTTCAAGCGTATCACATACGCCGACGCTTTGGCCGGCTATCTCCAGTCCAACGGCGTGACGGCGGAGCAAATGCGGAACAACACGGTGGACGCACAGATTCTCAGCCGGGCGCGGGACTACGCGGGACGGGAGGCGCTGAAAGCCACCTATCAGGATCGGAATATGGTATCGGATAAGGTGGTGCAGATCGCCCGCGCCCTAGGGCCCGCCGGTGAGGCCGTACTGCCCTTCAAGCGCACCCCGGCCAATATCCTGGTGCGGGGCATGGAGTACAGCCCGGCCGGGCTGGCAAAGGCCCTGACCTACGATCTGATACAGGTAAAGCGCGGCAGGATGACGGGAGCGGAGGCCATCGACCACATCGCCTCCGGACTCACCGGCTCGGGGCTCATGGCGCTGGGCGCGTACTTGTTCGCCCAGGGGATTGTCACCAGCGGCGGTGGGGACGACGAGGGGCAGGACGCCATCAACGACCTGACGGGCGTACAGAATTACGCGCTGAACCTGCCCGGCGGCGGGAATGTCACGCTGGACTGGCTGGCCCCGGAGGCCCTGCCTTTCTTCATGGGCGTGGAGCTGATGGACTCCATGGGACAGGGGGGAAACACGGCGGAGAGCATTTCCACCGCCCTGAAGTCCATCTCCGACCCCATGCTGGAGCTGTCCATGCTCCAGTCCCTCAACGATGTGATGGACAGTTTTTCTTTCTCAGAAAACAAGCTGGGAGCACTATTCTACTCCGCGCTGGTCAGCTACTTCACCCAGGCTATTCCTACCCTGGGCGGGCAGATTGAACGCTCCGCCGAGGACGTGCGCATGACCACCTACACCGACAAGAACCTGCGGCTGCCCACCGACCTCCAGTATGCCATCGGGCGGGCCAGCGCTCGGCTTCCGGGGCCGGACTACCAGCAGATGCCCTACATCGACGCATGGGGCAGGGAGGACAGCAGCGGGCCCCTCTGGCTGCGCATGGCAAACAATTTCCTCAATCCGGCCTATACCTCCAACAAGCAGGTGACGCCGGTGGACGAGGAGATACAGAGGATTTATGACCAGACGGGAGACAAGACTGTTGTGCCAAGCCGCCCGGAACGCTATATCACCGTGGACGGGGAGCGGATTGACCTGAGCAAGGAGAAATACGAGCAGTACGCCACCAAGCGGGGGCAGATGCAGTTTGAAATGCTGGGGAACATCATAGACAACCCGACGTACCGGAGCATGAGCGATACCGATAAGGCGTTTGTCATTGACAGCGTTTATGAGTATGCGGACAAGACCACAAAGTCCGAGATCAGCAATTATGAGTTGGACGGATGGGTAAAAACGGCTGCGCAGAGCGACCTATCCCCGGAAGATTACATTTTGTTCCGTGCGGCCACTGTGGACATTGAGGGCGACAAGGACGAGAATGGGAAAACCATACCAGGCTCTAAAAAGAAAAAAGTCCTCAATGTGATCGACCAGATGAATGTAAGCGACGAGGTGAAGGATAAATACTATTACGCGGCGGGATACGATGAGGACACCATCAGCGACGCCCCATGGCACGGCTGGGGCTGGTGGTGAAGATCCACATCTGATGTTCTGTGAGATTGTAAAACATATGCGTGCTTGGGTGGGCAAACTTGTTGCGGGATACAGCAGGAGAGCCCACCTTTTTATTTTTGTGTTAAAAGGCAATAGACAAACTGGAATGTTTTGTTGTAAGATAATAAACAACAAGCAGAAAAGAGCCAGTTTAGAAAAAGTGCCGGGTGTTTGTAGTGGACAGACTTTTGATTAAAAGAGTTCAGGCGGAGCCTGACCTGGAGGGCTTCAACTGCGGAAATGGGAGCATCAACAAAAAGATTAGAGACGGATATTATTTGTCGTTATTAAAACAGGCGTATGCTTATGAGATCTGTATAGAGGATGCCGTAATCGGGCATTATAGGGTCAGTATTGCGACTTTCGATTATGAAGATGAAGATTATAATGTAGATTCTGTTGAGAACAAGTATTCTGCGGTTAAAGTTGACTATCTGGCGATTGATTTAAAATATCAAAATCGCGGTAATGGAACGGCTGTATTAGAATATATTACCAAATGGGCGAATAAATATAGCACGTCGATACCTATTCGATTTTTGGCATTGGACGCATTGAGAGAAAAGGTCTCTTGGTATCAGAATCGGGGCTTTAAAGTGTACGAAGATGCAGAGTTGAACAGGAATACGGAAACAGTTGCTATGTACATGGATTTTTGCGACGCAGAAACGCTTAAAGCGTACTGTGACAGCTTGCTCGATTGAAGTGAAAAGGAGGGAATGGTATGCCGTTCTATGAAAGCGGAAAGATTGTGCTAAACCGGAATGAGAGCGAGTGTTTCCGTAAGCAGCTTAAAGCTCCAGACCCGGTTGCAGCCACCCGCAGAGATGCCTTTTTACAGGAAATCGACAGAATGCTTTCTATAGAAGAAACAGAAGAAGGCGTAATTCTCAGTCCTGTGGTGCCTGAGAAATCGGTATTTACTGACATATATTCTCCTTGTTCCAGGGAGTGTTCTCTCCCTTACAGGGGCATAGCTAGGCTCAAACCGATTGAGTACTTTCCGCTGCACAGTGAGAGATGGAGCGGGAAACGGGACTTCTATTCGGAACAATGCCCTGCAAACCTCTCGTATCATGAGGCGGAGTTTCAAGATTGTGCATAAAACTGAGGTGAAAGACATATGCAGTCGAGCGCATTTCAATTTAAGACTCCAGTGATGAGAAAGGCAGTCTTTCAAGTAAACGAAGGATTTCAAAATGAGGACGGAGGAATCGAGATGCCCGCCAGCATCAGTACACGAAGGTGTGTAGACGATGATGCCTCGACTGCCTATGTAGAAATAGAAGTGTTAGTGGGAGAAAAGACAAAAAAGTATCCCTTTTATGCAGCAGTCTCATATGGAGCTGATTTCAGATGGAAACCTGGGACTTTTGATGGGGAAAGGCTAGAACGCCTGTTATCACAGAACGCCCCGGCATTGTTGCTAGGATATGTACGGGTGGCAATTGCTACGCTCACCAATTTTTCTCCTTATCCTTCCTACAATTTACCATTTGTTGATCTCACAAAAGAAATGCAGCAGAACTCTTGAGCACAAAAGGGCCGTTGTTGTATATTTAGGCAATATCCTGCTTTAAGTCATTATATTTCGTAGTTCTAATAGTAAGAGTACGGCTTGAAAATATACCCGGGCTAGAACGGGATTGATAAAGCCGACAAGAAGAGCACCGCCCTATTAAGGGGCGGTGTTCTCTTATCTATGTCATTTGAAAATCCGTTAGCATTTTTGTTAGCATTTTCTTTTTCAAAAGGGTATTTTTAAGTATCTGACTTGTTATCGTAGCTCTCATTTATGAAACTTCAAAAACACCTGCAAACCATTGAAAAATAAAGAAAAACTCCGAAACCCTTATCGCTAAAGGCTTCGGAGCTTTGGCAGCGGGTGAAGGATTCGAACCCTCACATACAGAGTCAGAGTCTGCTGTGCTACCCTTACACAAACCCGCTATTTTTACTGCTCTCTCGTGAGCACGCATGTTATTATACCAAAATGGCGCAGAATGTCAATAGAAAAATGAAAAAAATTTGGAAAGAAAAATTGGGCCGGGGCGGAGCCCCGGCCCATGGCTCAAAGTCAGAACTGGTTGGGCTGGTTGTTCTTGTTCTGAGCCTGCTCCTTCTTCTTGTTCTGAGCATTCTGGCCATTGGTCTTGTTCTGACCATTCTGGCTGCGGGCCTTCATCTGGTCCGGATTCTGATTCTGCATCAAGCTCACCTCGCTTTCGCTGATTGTAGTGTACCCGGAAAAAACAAAATCATACGGAAATTTTTTTCTCAAATGGGGATACCACAGGCTGCACTTTTATGCTATAATGAACCATCATAGCTTAAAATGAAGCAAAGGGGGCAAGACACCATGAAATGTCCGTACTGCGCCCATCCGGAGAGCAAGGTGGTGGATTCCCGGCCCTCCGATGAGGGGGCCAGCATCCGCCGCCGCAGGGAGTGCCTGGCGTGCCATAAGCGGTTTACAACCTATGAGACCATGGAGAGTCTGCCTCTGGTGGTCATCAAGAAGGATGGCAGCCGCCAGACATTTGACAAAAGCAAGCTGCTCAACGGCATGATCCGGGCCTGTGAGAAGCGCCCGGTGCCCTTTGGAAAGCTGGAGGAGATTGCCAACGAAATTGAGCAGGTTCTCCAGAACGACATGGACCGGGAGATCCCCTCGGCGAAGATTGGGGAGCTGGTGATGGACCGGCTGAGAGAGGTGGACGAGGTGGCCTATGTCCGCTTCGCGTCGGTGTACCGGCAGTTTAAGGACATCGGCACCTTTATGACGGAACTCAATAAGCTGCTGGCGGAGAAATAGAAACAAAAAACAGCCTGTCGAAGCATGTATTCGACAGGCTGTTTTTTTAAGTGTCATTGTCATCTTCTCCCAACTGCTGGCGGATGTAGGGGGCGAAGATGCGCTCCAGAAGGAGGGAGTGGAGCAGGGCCAGAAGGGCGGGGGTGACTGCGATGGCCAGGAAGAAGTTGAGACACACCGTCAGGGCGGCATACAGCAGCAGCGCCAGGGCGATCGTAGAGGGCAGGTGGGCGATGGCCAGCTTGGCGCAGTTGGAGAGGAGGCCGCCCACACCGAATTCAAACTGGGAGAGGACGGGAAAGAGGTAGCACAGCAGGCCCAGCGGCAACAAAAGAAACACATAGTAGGCCATAAACAGGATGTAGCTGGCGCGGTTGAGCGATGCAGTCTGATAGAGCAGGGTATAGAGAACGAACAAAACCGCACCGACAGCCACCACCACGAGGGTGGTCAGGGCGCCAACCTTGAAATTTTCCCGGAAGGTACGAAAAAACAGGCTCCAGCTCTTGCGCTCGCTGCCGCGGATACAGCGCGCCACTGTGCGGTAGAGGGCGGCGGTGGCGGGCCCCAGGGTGAACACGGGCAGAGAGCAGACCAGCCAGAACACACTGAGGAGAAAGAGATCCACCAGCTTTTCGATCAGACGCCAGAAGTCGTTTTCCGGATTAAAAATGCCTGCGGCCATGAAGGGGCCTCCTTTTTGTCACAGGCCCGGCGACAGTTCGCCGGGCCTGTGGGTTCAGAACAGTGTGGGAATCCGCTCGGCCAGCGCGGCGGCCAGCCGGGCGTGGCTCTCACGGGTGAGGTGCATGAAGTCAATGGGGTTGTGCGCCAAGCCAAGGGCATTGGCGTCCAGAAAGTGGCAGCGGGTTTCTGCGGCGACCGCCCGGAACTGGCCGGGCAGGCGCAGGGATTTTTCCACGCAGCCCAGTCCCATCTCCTGGGCCACGGGAGATCGCTCCACTCCCTTTCCGATGGCGGGCGGGGCGACAATCAGAAGGTTGGGCTGCCCGCCCGCCCAGCAGTCGATGGACTGTGCCTTCCGCACCAGGCGGCGCAGGCCCTTGCCGATGGCGCAGGCGTTGGCGCCCAGCCGCTCCTTGGTATCGTTGGTGCCCAGCATGACCACCAGCAGGGACACCGGCGCGTGGCTCATGAGGCATGGATAGAGGTAGGGCAGGGCGCTCAAACTCTCCTCCACCGGGTCGTCAAAGACGGTGGTGCGTCCGGGTAGCCCCTCCTCAAGAACCAGAAAGTCCTCTCCCAGGGCAGCCTGGAGGCGGCAGGTCCACCGCTCTGATTCATTAAAGCGGCGGAGGGAGCCGTCGGCGCAGTCGGCGGGATCGGCGCAGTATCCATGGGTGTTGGAGTCTCCCAGGCAGACGATGTGGCGTTTCACCGCTTACCTCAACTCGGGCAGGGAGGCGGCGGCCACGGACTGGCCTACACGGCGGGCCTTCTCGTCGGGCAGGGTGGGGTTCATGAGGCCGGCCACCTCCGGGTACTCGTCGGCCAGCACCTTCTTACAGGTGTCCAGGATGATGTCGCCGCCCCGGCCGGACATGACGCGACCCAGCAGCAGCACATGCTTGAAGCCGTAGAAGTGGTGGTACAGGGCCAGGGAGTGGCCCAGGTACACGCCGATGGAGCGGTAGATGGCCTCGGCGGGGGAACCGCCCTGGTCCATCAGCTTCTGGACCTCCTTGAGCTTCTCAGCAGGGGAGAGGTCGGCGGACAGGCTGATGCCGGCGGCGGGAGCCAGCTTGATGACGGAGTCCTGGGAGAAGTATTTGACCCCGCAGCCGATGTCGCCGGACCACTCGTCCTCCATGGCGTTGGGGGACACGTCCACCGGGGCGAAGGCCAGCTCGTTGAGCCAGCCGGTGATGTTGCCGCTCTGGTCCACGTAGCCCACGGCCTCGCTGGTACCCATGGCGATGCCCAGAATGTTGTCTTCCTCCAGGCTCATGGCGCCGGCCAGGGCGGACACATCGCCGTCGTTGGCCACCACATAGGGCACGTCGCCGAAGGTGTCGCGGATGGCGCGGATATAGATGTCCTTCACCTTGGCATCAAAGTCCTCCTTGGACACCTTGAGGAACAGGGAAGCCACCATGGTGCGGTTCTCGATATAGATGCCGGCGGAGGAGACGCCCACCGCGTCCACCCGGGGCATGTGCTCGGCAGCGGCCTTGAGGGCGGAGACGATGCCCTCATAGTGGTAGTCGGGGTCGGAGGTGGTCTTGGGGAACCAGACGACCTCCTCGGAGAAGACCGGCTCGCCGTCGATGACGGCGGACACCTTGCGGTCGGAACCGCCGGCATCGAAGCCGATGCGGCAGCCGCCCAGGTGGCGGCCCACAGCCTGGGGATTGCTCTTCTCGGCAGGCACCTGGTCGCAGTACACCACCTCAAAGGGCTTCTCATAGACGTTGGACATGAAGTCGGCGTCAAAGGCGCGGGCGCCGCCCACGCAGTAGGTGGCCTTCATGGCCTCATATACGGCCTGATCGCCGCTGAGGTACACCTTGAAGCCGCCCTTCATCCAGAGCAGCATCTTGATGATGCGGTCCACATAGTAGATGTCGGCCTCGGCCATGTCCGGAGTGCCGTGGATAAAGGTTTTGTAGACCGCCACCTCGCCGCCGGCCCGCTCCACCGCGATGTCCAGCGGCTTTTTGGCGTCCTTCAGAAAGGCGGTGCAGAACTTTCCCAGGGGGAGAAAACCGGGGTCCAGTTCCGGCACGTTTTTTACTGGGACTTCAATTCCAAGATGCTTCATTGCGTAAGCCCTCCTTTTTTGTGGGAAACAGACAGGTTCCTTCCCCTATAGGCTATCAGTTTTTTTGAATCTGTCAAGCATATTTTCAGGGTTTTGAAAATAATTTTCGAAATTCTCTTGACGGGAGGGGGGAGGGCGGTTATGATGGAGGCAAATGGGGGACCTCTCCCAATCAGCGAAAGGTGGGATCTGACATTATGGATCATAAGGCTCGTTTACAGAGTCACCAGAAGTGGATTCAGGAGGAACTGGAGCGCAGCATCCGGTTTTGGATGAAAAACGGCATGGACCCGGTGCACGGCGGCGTCTATACCTGTCTGGATCGGGAGGGAAAGGTGTTCTCCACGGACAAGAGTGTGTGGATGCAGGGCCGCTGCGCTTGGATCTTCGCTTATCTGTGCCACGTGTACGGAGTGAAGGAGGAGTGGCTGGCCGCCAGCAAGAGCTGCCTGGACTTCATGGAGCGGTACTGCATCAACCGGGCGGCGGGCAACCGGATGTACTTCACCGTCACCGGCGACGGCAAGCCGCTGCGTCAGCGCCGCTATTGCTTCTCCGAGGGCTTCTATGCCATCGCCAACGCCGAGTATTACGGTGTTACCGGCGACAAGGCATGCCTGGAGCGGGCCCGCGCGGCCTACGACCTGATCTGGAACCTGAACCAGGGGCTGGTCGCCGACCCCACGGGGATGGGCCCCAAGACCATCCCAGAGACCCGCTCCGGCCGCGCCCTGGCCAACCCTATGATCTATCTGAACATCACCTCGGTCCTGCGCCGGGTGGACCCCGAGCAGGACGCGCTTTACAGCGAGCGGGCCGCCCAGTGCGTGGATGAGATTTTCCGCTACCACTACAAGCCAGAGCTGGGCTGCACCTTGGAGAGCGTCGGCCCCAACGGCGAGTTCCGGGGCGACGTGACCGAGGGCCGGGTGGTCAACCCCGGCCACGACATCGAGTGCTCCTGGTTCCTGATGGAGGACGCCAACCGGAAGGGCGACAAGGAGCAGCACGAGGTGGCGGTCAAGATCTTTGACCAGGCCATCGAGGCCGGCTGGGACTACGAGTACGGCGGCCTGCTCTACTTCATCGACTGCCTGGGGCGTCCCCCTGAGGCCTATGAGCACGACATGAAGCTCTGGTGGCCCCACGACGAGATCCTCATCGCCAGCCTGATGATCTACCGCGACACCGGCGACGAGAAGTACCTGACCTGGTTTGAGCGCACCCTGGACTACTGCAAGGAGCACTTCTCCGATCCCGAATACGGCGACTGGTACGGCTACCTGCGCCGGGACGGCAAGCCCACCATGCCCGCCTGTAAGGGCAGTACGTTCAAGGGGCCCTTCCACCTGCCGCGGATGCTGGTGATGTGTGACCAGATGCTGGGACAGCTCCTGGCCGGACAGTGAGGGGGCAGTTATGCCCTTTGGAAATGTATTTGAAAAGATCAACAGTGAATACTACCAGCTGACCAGCGCGGAAAAGAAGGTGGCCGACTATGCGGTGATTCACCAGCAGAAGACCCAGTTCATGTCCATCTCCGAGCTGGCGGAGGAGGCCGGCGTGGCGGAGGCCACTATCTCCCGCTTCTGCAAGCGGCTGGGCTACAAGGGGTACAGCGCCTTCAAGCTTGCCGTAGCCAACTCCACGGCACGGCGGGTGGAAGCCCCTACCGTACCAGGGGAGATCCGACCGGAAGACAGCATTGAGGAGCTGTGTCAGAAGCTCTACGCCGCTGACCGGGATGCCATGGCCCAGACGGTGGAACTGATCCGCCCGGACAGCGTCCGGAAGGCGGCGGACCTGCTCTTTTCCGCGGAAAAGGTGCTGTGCATGGGGCAGGGGGGGTCCATGATCCTGGCCCAGGAGTGCGCCCATCTGTTCAGCACCGCCCGGCCCAACTTCTACGCGGTGCTGGATTCCCACATGCAGGCCATCGCCGCCTCCCACCTGACGGCCCGGGACGTGGTACTGTATTTTTCCTACTCCGGCTCCACGGAGGAGCTGCTGAAAAACCTGAAAATCATCCGGGACCGGAGAGCGGTGGCCATCCTGGTCACCCGGTTCCCCAAATCCCCCGGTGCGGCCTATGCCGACGTAGTGCTTCAGTGCGGCTCTCTGGAGGGGCCCCTCCAGGGCGGCTCGGTGGCGGCCCGTGTAGCACAGCTCTACCTGATGGACGTGCTGTTCCATGAGGTGTGCCGCAGGGATGTGCAGGGCAGTGCGGAGACAAGGGAGGCCGTGGCGGAGGTGCTTTCAGACAAGCACATTTGACCGCGTATTGCAAAACGTGAAAGAAATTTGCAGAATTTTATGAGAAATAAAATTTTCTTCGAAAAGCATATTGACAAAACACCCTCGGAATTATACAATCTACACAACGGACGAGATGTCCTGGAAAGAAAAATTTATCGAAAATGAGGAGGAAGAACAATGAACATGAAGAAACCTCTTGCGCTCCTGCTCGCCGCCGGTATGACTCTGGGGCTGGCCGCCTGCGGCAACGGCTCCCAGGGTAACAGTGAGTCCCCCGCGCCCGGCGGCGAGACCGGCGGCAGCTCCACCGGCGCTGTTGAGTTGAATCTGTGGGCGTTCAACATCGGTGGCTTCACCGACGCTTCCAACTGGGATTCCATCATCGCCGCATTCAATGAGCAGAATCCCGACGTCAAGATCACTGTCACTCCCATCAACTATCAGGACGGCGACCAGAAGCTGACCAACGCCATCACCTCTGGCACCGGCCCCGACATCATCTTTGAGGGCCCCGAGCGTATCGTGGGCAACTACGCCCGTGAGGGCCTGATGGTGGACCTGTCCGACCTGTGGGAGAATGGCGGCTCCGACATTCCCGAGGGCATTTCCTCTGTGTCTCAGTTGGACGGCACCTACTACATGTACCCCCTGAGCGTAGCCGCCCACTGCATGGCTATCAACTATGATGTCTTTGAGGCGGCTGGTGCCCTCCAGTATATCGACGAGGAAACCCGCACCTGGACCACCGACAACTTCGTAAAAGCCATGGAGGCCGTTCGTGACGCCGCGGCGGCGGGCACCGTCAACGTTGCCACCCCCGGCATCATCTACTGCGGAGCCCAAGGCGGGGACCAGGGTACCCGCGCCCTCGTCAACAACCTGTACTCCGACTACTATGTCAATGAGGACGGCACCTCCTACCTCGCTAACAGCGAGAACAACGTCAAGGCTCTCAAGCTGCTGCAGGATATGGTGAACAACGGTTCCATGTCCGCCAATGCCAGCTTCGCCGCGGCCGACGAGCTGCAGGCCTTTGCCAACCAGACCTGCGCCGTGTCCTTCTGCTGGAACTACTCCAATTACACCCAGTATGCTGAGCAGACCCAGTTCACTCCCTTTGCCATGGCCTTCCCCTCCGACGACGGCAAGCCCGAGCTGGAGATGGCCGGCCCCTATGGCTTCGGCGTGTTCAACAACAAGGATGAGGCCAAGATTGAGGCCGCCAAGAAGTTTGTGCAGTTTGTCTGCGACGACCAGACCACCGGCATCGAGGCGGTGAAGACCACTGGATTCTTCCCTGTCCACGCTGACTGGGGTGACGTCTATGCCGGCGACGCTGACGCCGAGACCCGCGCGCCCTTTGCCCTGATGAGCGACTACCTGGGCCGCTACTACAACCTGACCGGCGGCTGGACCGAGCAGCGCGGTTACTGGTGGCCCATGCTGGCTGAGATTATGACCACCGGCGCTGACGTGCAGGCTGCGGCCGACAACTTTGTGCAGCAGGCCAACGCAAACATTGGCTGAGAGCCCGATCAACGCATTTGAATTGCGCACACCTGTGCCCGCTCCCTGCTGAGAGGGGGCGGGCACAGCTTCTTTTTACCACACCGGTGAAAGGAAAGGCAAATACCACTTGAAAGAGAGGAGACACTCATGGCGCAAAATACCGTGACGGCCCAGGCCGGACGGAAGCCCAAAAAGCAAAAGCAGTCCCAATTCTCCGGCATGAGCCGCGCCCTGGTGCGGAGAGAGACCATCTCCGCCTATCTGTTCCTGCTGCCCAGCCTGATCTTTTTCGTGACCTTCGTGGTCGTGCCCATGTTCATCTGCCTGTTCTACAGCTTTACGAAGTATGGCTTGGGCGGTATCAAGGGGTTCGCAGGACTGGAGAACTATATCAAGCTCTTTCAGGACCCTATTTTTCACAAGGGCTTCCTGAATACACTGATTATCGTGGTGGTGGCGGTGCCCTGTGTCACCGCTTTCTCCCTGTGGGTGAGTTCCGCCATCTATAAGATGCACTCCATTCCCCGCTCCTTCTTCCGCTGTGTGTTCTACCTGCCGGTGGTCACCGGATCGGTGGCCATCACGGTAGTGTGGAAGTGGATTCTGAATCCCTACAACGGCATCCTTAACCAAGTGGCGGGCACGACCGGCTTTGACTGGTTGGGCACCCAGAGCACGGCCCTCTGGTTCATCATCCTGATCCTGTTTACCACCTCCATCGGCCAACCCATCGTGCTGTATGTGGCGGCACTGGGCAACGTAGACCAGTCCCTTATCGAGGCCGCCCAAGTGGACGGCGCCACCAAGCTTCAGGTCTTTTGGAAGATCAAGTGGCCCCAGATCATGCCTACCACCCTCTACGTGCTGGTTATCACGACCATCAACTCCTTCCAGTGCTTTGCGCTGATCCAGTTGCTGACCAAGGGCGGGCCGCTGAACTCCACCATGACCATCATGTATCAGGTCTACGATACCGCTTACCGGCTGAACGATCTGGGTTATGCCTGCGCGATCGGTGTTGTTCTGGCCATTATCATCGCCATTTTCTCCGCCATCCAGTTCAAAGTGGCGAAGACGGACTAAGGAAGGAGTGAGAAAATGAGTGCACATACGACCACAGTCAAAGTGAAAAAAACTGATCTGAGCGGCACTTCTACGGCTTATAAGGCCGTCGCCGTGGTAATTCTGATCCTGCTGGTGATCTTCTTCCTGTTCCCCCTGTACTGGATTGTCACCGGTTCATTCAAAGATGTCATCGAGATCAATTCCCGCGTACCCATCTGGTTTCCCCAGAACCCCACTGTGGACAACTATGCCCGCCTGTTTGAGAACCCTGCTTTTCTGTGGCTGTTTAATATTGTGTTCATCTCTGCCATGGCCATGCTCCTGACCTGTATTACTGCTGCTCTGGCCGGCTATGCCTTGGGTAAGAAGCGGTTCTACGGCCGGGCCATCCTGTTCACCATTATCATCTGCGCCATGGCTCTGCCCAAGCAGGTCATTGTTATCCCTCTGGCTCAGGAGATGAAGCTGTTGCACCTGAGTGACACCTTGTGGGCGGTCATCCTGCCCACCGTGGGCTGGCCCTTCGGTGTCTTCCTGATGAAGCAGTTCTCTGAGACGATCCCTAATGAAATTCTGGAGGCTGCCCGGGTGGACGGCGCCGGGGAGCTGAAGACCTTCTTCAGCGTGGTGTTCCCCATGATCAAGCCCGGCATCGGCGCTCTGGCCATTTTTACCTTTGTCAATACCTGGAATGACTATTTCCTTCAGTTGGTTATGCTGACCAGTAAGGAGAAGTGGACCCTGCCCCTGGCGATTGCCAACCTACAGGGCGAGATGTCCTCCGACTTCGGCCTCATCATGGCCGGTGCTGCCCTGGCGGCCATCCCCATCATCGTGGTGTTCATCGCGTTCCAGAAGTACTTTACCCAGGGAATAGCCATGGGAGCAGTCAAGGGCTGACGCGCCGCTCGTGCTGCCCCTCCGCTGGCACAGCCAGCGGAGCCTGCGCTACAAATGTGCCGCCAAAAGAACGGAGCCTCTATAAAATGAGATTCTGATTGAGAAGAGAGAAGGATACTATCATGAGCGATTTGAAGAAATACCACGGTGTTATCCCCGCGTTTTACGCCTGCTATGACGAGGAAGGGAATATCTCACCGGAGCGGGTGCGGGGCCTGACCCGCCACCTGATTGGCAAGGGCGTAAACGGCCTGTATGTGGGCGGTTCCTCCGGCGAGTGCATCTATCAGGGCGTGGAGGAGCGCAAGGTGGTGCTGGAGAACGTGATGGCCGAGGCTAAGGGCAAGGTGGTTGTCATCGCCCACGTGGCGTGCAACAACACCGCCGACAGCCAGGTGCTGGCCGCCCACGCGGAGAGCCTGGGGGTGGACGCCATTGCCTCCATTCCTCCCATCTACTTCCACCTGCCCGAGTACGGCATCGCCCAGTACTGGAATGATATCTCCGCCGCCGCCCCCAACACCGACTTTGTCATCTACAACATCCCCCAACTGGCGGGGGTGGCCCTGACCACCTCTCTGCTGCGGGAGATGAAGAAAAACCCCCGTGTGATCGGCGTGAAGAACTCCTCCATGCCAACCCAGGATATCCAGATGTGGCATGACGAGGATCTGCTCGTTTTTAACGGGCCCGATGAGCAGTTCATCTCCGGTCTGGCCATGGGCGCCTGCGCCGGCATCGGAGGTACCTATGCCGTTATGCCCGAGCTCTTCCTGAAGGTGTATGAGCACTTCCAGAAGGGTGAGATGGAGGCGGCCCGCCAGATCCAGAATGAGATTGACCACATCATCTACAAGATGTGCTCCGCCCACGGCAACCTGTACGCCGTACAGAAAGCAATTTTGGCCAAGGACGGCGTGCCCTGCGGCTCGGTCCGCAAGCCCATGCCCGCCCTGATCGACAGCGATGCGGCTGTAGTGGACGAGGCCCACGCTATGATCGCCGCCGCCGTGGCTAAGTTCTGCTGATCCATTGGAACGCCCCAGGGGCGGGCGTAGGCTGCGCCCGTCCCACTCTGTAAAGATAGGAGATGGTTGCAATGCGCATTTATCAAGCCGAAAACTACAAGGCCATGAGCCGCCGGGCGGCCAACATTATCTCTGCGCAGGTGATCTACAAGCCCAACTGCGTGCTGGGTCTGGCCACCGGCGGTACCCCCGTAGGGCTCTATCAGCAACTTGTGGAGTGGTATAAGAAGGGCGACTTGTCCTTCGCGGAGACCCGCTCCGTCAACCTGGACGAGTACCTCGGGCTGTCCCCCCACCATGAGCAGAGCTACCGCTATTTCATGCAGGACAATCTCTTCGACCATATTGACATCCATCCGGAGAACACCCACGTGCTCAACGGCCTGGCCAAGGACCCCAATGCCGAGTGTGCGGCCTATAATAAACTCATTGCGGAGCTGGGCGGCATTGACCTCCAGTTGCTGGGCATGGGCCATAACGGCCACATCGCCTTCAACGAGCCCGGCGACGACTTCGGCCTGGAGACCCACGTGGTGGATCTGACCGAGAGTACCATTGAGGCCAACAAGCGTTTCTTTGAGAGCCGTGATGAGGTGCCCCGCCACGCCCTGAGCATGGGTATCAAGAACATCATGAACGCCCGCCGCATCCTGATGGTGGTCAGCGGCGAGGAAAAGGCGGACATTGTCTGCAAGGCGTTTACGGGCCCCGTGACCAAGGAGGTTCCCGCCTCTGTGCTCCAGCTCCATCCTGACGTAACTCTGGTGGGCGACAAGGCCGCCCTTCACAAGCTGGTGGAAGCAGGTGTGACCGTATGCGGATAACCGGCGCTCAAGTGTTCGACCTGCAGGAGGGCTTTGTCCAGCGGGACATCTGCTTTGACGGCCGCCTGCTCTCTGGCTCCAGCGCGGACGGGAAGACCTATGACGCCTCCGGCTGCTATGTGATCCCCGGTCTCACCGACGTCCACTTCCACGGCTGCATGGGCCGGGACTTCTCCGACGCCGAACCAGAGGGCCTGGAGATTATGGCACAATATGAACTCTCCCGGGGGGTCACCCAGATCTGCCCTGCCGGTATGACCCTGACGGAGGAGCAGCTCACCAAGATCTGTCAGGTGGCCGCCGCCCATCGGGCCGCCGATAAGCCCGGCGCCGCCCTCTGCGGCATCAATCTGGAGGGACCCTTCCTCTCCATGGCCAAAAAGGGCGCACAGAACGGCGCGTGGCTCCACGCCCCCGACGTGGCTATGTTCCGCCGCCTGATGGCCGCCTCCCAGGGACTGGTCAAGCTCGTTTCCATTGCCCCGGAGGAGCCGGGTGCCATGGAGTTTATTGAGGCGGTGGAGGGAGAAGTCACCGTGTCCATCGCCCATACCACGGCGGACTATGACACCTCTATGGAGGCTTTCCGTCTGGGGGCCCGGCAGGTGACCCATCTGTTCAACGCCATGCCGGCCTTCAGCCACCGGGCCCCCGGCGTGGTGGGAGCCGCCCTGGACACCCCCCTGTGCAATGTGGAGCTCATCTGTGACGGCGTGCACATCCACCCCTCGGTGGTGCGGGCCGTGTTCAAGATGTTCGGCTCCAAGCGGGTCATCCTGATTTCCGATACTATGCGGGCCGCCGGCATGCCTGACGGCGACTATACCCTGGGCGGTCAGGCCGTTCAGGTCAAGGGCAACCGGGCTACCCTGAGCGACGGCACCTTGGCAGGCTCCGTCACCGATCTGATGAAGTGCATGAAGACCGCTGTATCCTTCGGCATCCCCCTGGCGGATGCCGTGCGGGCCGCCGCCGTCAACCCGGCTATGGCCATCGGCATCTTCAGCCGGGTGGGCAGTCTGGAGCCCGGCAAGCGGGCCAATGTGGTGGTTCTGGATCAAAATCTAGACGTCAAGGACGTCTTCTTCCGCGGCGAGCTGGTCAGCCGGTAAACGTGCGCCCCAAAATTCAAGCCTTCCGACCCTACTCCATTTTCATAGGGCGGAGGAGC
>ERZ507044.312-NODE-312-length-26383-cov-14.4625_pt1 | contig 26383 bp, 17 predicted proteins | sample MGYA00512870_ERZ507044 | MGnify/ENA metagenome assembly ERZ507044
TGAGTACAAGTATTTCGGCATCATTAAGTGCGAGTGAATCAGCAAGCTTTAGTGGTAGCACAAGCATAAGCAACAGTGAGTCCACAAGCGCAAGTACGTCAGTGAGCGAATCAACATCTACAAGCGTTAGTGAGTCAACAAGCTTGAGCACATCAACCAGTGATTCATCGTCATTGAGTACAAGTATTTCGGCATCATTAAGTGCGAGTGAATCAGCAAGCTTTAGCGGTAGCACAAGTGTAAGCAACAGTGATTCCACAAGTACGAGCACGTCGATTAGCGATTCATTATCAGTAAGTACAAGCATCAGTAACAGTGAATCAGCAAGTACAAGCACATCAGTCAGTGATTCATCATCATTGAGCACAAGCATTTCGACATCTCTAAGTACGAGTGATTCTGCAAGCTTTAGTGGTAGCACAAGTGTAAGCAACAGTGATTCCACAAGTACGAGCACGTCGATCAGCGATTCATTATCAGTAAGTACAAGTATTAGTAACAGTGAATCAGCAAGCCTGAGCACATCAGTCAGTGATTCATCATCATTGAGCACAAGCATTTCGACATCCCTAAGTGCGAGTGATTCAGCAAGCTTTAGCGGAAGCACAAGTGTAAGCAACAGTGAGTCCACAAGCGCAAGTACGTCAGTGAGCGAATCAACATCTACAAGCGTTAGTGAGTCAACAAGCTTGAGCACATCAATCAGTGATTCATTATCATTGAGTACAAGTGTTTCGACATCTCTAAGTGCGAGTGATTCAGCAAGCTTTAGCGGAAGCACAAGTGTAAGCAACAGTGAGTCCACAAGCGCAAGTACGTCAGTGAGCGAATCAACATCTACAAGCGTTAGTGAGTCAACAAGCTTGAGCACATCAATCAGTGATTCATTATCATTGAGTACAAGTGTTTCGACATCTCTAAGTGCGAGTGATTCAGCAAGCTTTAGCGGAAGCACAAGTGTAAGCAACAGTGAGTCGACAAGTACAAGCACATCAATCAGTGATTCATCATCATTGAGTACAAGTATTTCGGCATCATTAAGTGCGAGTGAATCAGCAAGCTTTAGTGGAAGCACAAGTGTAAGCAACAGTGAGTCGACAAGTACAAGTACGTCAAGTAGTGAATCAACCTCTACAAGCATTAGTGAGTCGACAAGTACAAGCACGTCGATCAGCGATTCATTGTCTGTAAGTACAAGCATCAGTAACAGTGAATCAGCAAGTACAAGCACATCAGTCAGTGATTCATCATCATTGAGCACAAGCATTTCGACATCTCTAAGTACGAGTGATTCTGCAAGCTTTAGTGGTAGCACAAGTGTAAGCAACAGTGATTCCACAAGTACGAGCACGTCGATCAGCGATTCATTGTCTGTAAGTACAAGCATCAGTAACAGTGAATCAACAAGCCTGAGCACATCAATCAGTGATTCATCATCATTGAGCACAAGCATTTCGACATCTCTAAGTGCGAGTGATTCTGCAAGCTTTAGTGGAAGCACAAGTGTAAGCAACAGTGAGTCGACAAGTACAAGTACGTCAAGTAGTGAATCAACCTCTACAAGCATTAGTGAGTCGACAAGTACAAGCACGTCGATCAGCGATTCATTGTCTGTAAGTACAAGCATTTCGGCATCCTTAAGTGCGAGTGATTCTGCAAGCTTTAGTGGTAGCACAAGTGTTAGCAGTAGCGAGTCCACAAGCGTAAGTACGTCATTAAGTGATTCATCATCGCTAAGTACAAGTATCAGTAACAGTGAATCAGCAAGTACAAGCACATCAATCAGTGATTCATCATCATTGAGTACAAGTATTTCGGCATCCTTAAGTGCGAGTGATTCAGCAAGCTTTAGTGGTAGCACAAGTGTAAGCAATAGCGACTCCACAAGTGCAAGTACGTCGATCAGCGATTCGTTATCAGTAAGTACAAGTATCAGTAACAGTGAATCAACAAGCTTGAGTACGTCGATCAGTGATTCATCATCGTTAAGTACAAGTGTAAGCAACAGTGACTCGACAAGTACAAGCACGTCGATCAGTGATTCAATGTCTGTAAGTACAAGTATCAGTAACAGCGAATCAGCAAGCCTGAGCGCATCGATCAGTGATTCATCATCGTTAAGTACCAGTGTGAGTGATAGTGATTCGACAAGTACAAGTGCCTCAATTAGCGATTCAATGTCTGTAAGTACAAGCATCAGTAACAGTGAATCAACAAGCTTGAGTACGTCCATCAGTGACTCTTCATCATTGAGCACAAGTATCTCAGTATCACAAAGTGCGAGCGATTCTACAAGCTTTAGTGGTAGCACAAGCGTAAGTACTAGTGAATCAACAAGTGCAAGTACGTCGATCAGTGACTCGTTATCTCTAAGCACAAGTACTTCGTTGTCATTAAGTGCGAGCGATTCTACAAGCTTTAGTGGCAGCACAAGTGTAAGCAACAGTGAGTCAACAAGTACGAGTACGTCATTGAGTGACTCATTATCAGTAAGTACAAGTATTAGTAACAGTGAGTCAGCAAGTATTAGTACTTCACTAAGTGATTCATCATCATTGAGTACTAGTGGTTTAATGTCACAAAGTGCAAGCGACTCTGCAAGCTACAGCGGTAGCACAAGTACAAGTAATAGTGAATCAACAAGCATTAGTACGTCTGTGAGCGATTCACGGACTAGTGAAAGTCAAAGCTATAGCAGCAGTACTTCAGCCAGCTTGAGCATGAGTACTAGTGTCAGTACTTCGGTTAGTGACTCTGCTTCAATTAGTACAAGCATCAGTAACAGTGAATCGAATAGTTTGAGTACGTCAATTAGTGATTCACGATCAAGTATGAGTGAAAGTTTTAGCAGCAGTACCTCAGCAAGTATTAGTCTAAGTACTAGTGACAGTACTAGCTACAGTAGCAGCACCTCAGCAAGCATAAGTACAAGTACTAGCGATAGTACAAGTATTAGTAATAGTGCTTCTGAAAGTATGAGTGAAAGCTTGAGTATCAGTACATCAATGAGCGACTCATCGTCAATCAGTGCTAGCTTGAGCAATAGCGATAGTCTTTCAGAAAGCAGATCACTAGCAAGTGAAAGTCAAAGCTACAGTAGTAGTACTTCTGCGAGTCTAAGTCTGAGCACAAGTACTAGCAGTTCATTAAGTGATTCATCGTCAACTAGTGCGAGCAACAGCTACAGTTTGAGTAATAGCTTGAGCCAATTGACAAGTGACTCACTTTCCGAAGGTATTAGTTTAAGTAATAGCCTAAGTAATAGTTTCAGTCAAAGTACTTCAGCTAGCACGAGTTTGAGTTCAAGTACAAGTCTAAGTGAACAATTATCTCAATCAGTCAGTGCCAGCGAGTCACGGAGTGATAGCCTAAGCTATAGCAGCAGCACATCAATTAGTACGAGTGAAAGTAGCAGTACTAGCTTGAGCGAATTACTATCTCGTTCAACCAGTGCCAGTGAATCACGGAGCAATAGCTTGAGCCAAAGCACAAGTACTTCGTTGAGTGGCAGCAACAGCTCTAGCTTAAGTTTAAGCGAAATGAACTCTCAATCTAGCAGTGCGAGCGAATCACGGAGTGATAGTGTAAGCAATAGCATGAGCACATCAACCAGTGACAGCTTAAGTTCTAGTACGAGTGTAAGTGATTTACTTTCTAGATCAGAGAGTGCAAGTGAATCTAGAAGTGATAGCCTAAGCTATAGCGGCAGCACGAGCGTAAGTAACAGCTTAAGTTTAAGCGCGAGTCTAAGTGATTTACTATCTAGATCTGAAAGTGCCAGCGAATCACGTAGTTTCAGTATGAGTGATAGTGCAAGCACATCACTCAGCAATAGCGATAGTGCAAGTGATAGCTTAAGCGATCTATATTCAGGATCGAACAGTTCTAGCCTTTCAACCAGTGACAGTACAAGTACAAATGATTCTGTCTCAGCAAGTGCTAGTGAGAGCACCAGCATTTCACAATCTACTAGTACAAGTCTAAGCGAATCGGCATCAATCAGCACATCGCTTAGCGAAAAACAAGAAGTGATTGAATCTCAAAGTGTGAGTGCTTCGACAAGTGATTCACAAAGCTCTAGCACCAGTGAATCAGTTAGCGTCAGCATCAGTACTAGCGAAAGCGAGCGGAATAGTACGGAAGTTACACCTAGCGAATCAACCTCCATTAGCGAAAGCATTAGTACAAGTGAAAGTGTCCGAGATTCCGAATCGGTTAGTTCAAGTGACAGTACAAGTTTGAGTCAATCTATGAGTACGAGCGATCAAGCCTCCGCTTCTGAAAGCACAAGCAACAGTTCTAGCATTCGCGATTCTGAGTCTGAAAGTGCAAGTATTTCTACGGAAGAAAGCCGCAGCTTCAGTACAAGTGAGTCGATTTTTGCAAGTGAAAGCACATCAATCAGTCAAAGTGACAGTACAAGTATGAGCGAATCAGCTAGTGAAAGTACCAGCATTAGTGACAGTGAACGTGGTTCAATGTCTGATAGTGCAAGTGTAAGTGATTCGACTTCAACGAGCGAAAGCCTAAGTGTGAGTGAATCTGTTAGCGAAAGTACCAGCATTAGTGACAGTGAACGTGGTTCAATGTCTGATAGTGCAAGTGTAAGTGATTCGACTTCAACGAGCGAAAGCCTAAGTGTGAGTGAATCAGCTAGCGAAAGCACCAGCATCAGCGATAGTGAACGTGATTCAATGTCAAATAGTGCAAGTGTAAGTGATTCGACTTCAACAAGCGAAAGCCTAAGTGTGAGTGAATCAGCTAGCGAAAGCACCAGCATCAGTGATAGTGAACGTGATTCAGTATCACTTAGCGCCGAATCAAGTGATTCTGGGTCAGCAAGCGATAGTCTGAGTGCTAGCAACTCGGCTAGTCAGAGTGAAAGCTTTAGTGCCTCTGATCGAGATTCAGTTTCCATGAGCGCTAGTGAATCAATCAGCGATAGTACCAGCGTGAGTGAATCTGCTTCGCTAAGTACAAGTACAAGTGATATCAACTCTGATATCGTCAGTGAATATCACAGCAATAGCTTGTCTGAGAGTCTATCAGAGCTGCAATCACAATCAACTAGCCAATATCATTCACTTTCGGCAAGTGAGTCTATCAGCGGCTCTACTTCAACACCATCAAGTTCTAATCAGAACAACGGAGTGAATGGAAATACAGTAACGCCAATTGGCAACACTGGAGTAGGGGGTCGTACGACCAGTGCATCTGGTTCTACTCTTCCTAAGACTGGCGAATCTGATGCAAGTGGTATTCAAATGTCTCTTGCTGGAATTGCCACGCTGTTAGCTGCTATTGCTTTAATGAAAAAGAAAAAAGATGAAGCAAAGCGTGAAACAGAGTAACCCGTTAGTTTTGGTTTGTGAAGAGCTAGGATAAATTTCCTAGCTCTTCTAAAATGATAAAAGTACTTCTATTAAATAAAAAAGCATCACAGTTAGGCAAACTAACTGTGATGCTTTTTTATTGGCTATGGTTGGTTATGGAAATTCAACATCGAATGAACCATCTTCTGTTTTTACCAACTCGGATAATAATAAATTTCTGACTGCTTCTAGATAAATGGCTTCACGCATTTCAGTAAAAGAACGATGTGCTTCTACTTGAAATTCATAGATGGGACGATGTTGTCCCCAGTTTCGCCCATTGATGACTGTTTTCAATTGTTGCAGGTTGTCTGATTGTTCGATCCAAAGAGTATCTAAGGCTTTTAAAAGAATGATTCGCTTGAAAAACAGCTGTTGGAAACTATCTGGCATAAATTGATGAATGTGAGTCAAACGCTCTGAAATCAGATCCAATAAAAATTTTTTGACCGTTCGCTTATTAAATTTATCTAGTTTCTCGATTTCAAAAACATCAAAATTATAGTCCAAATTATTAAAGATAAAATCAAGAATCGTTTGTTTATTTAGGTTCTCTTTTTTAGTGATGAGCTGATTGATTGCTTCTTCTATGCATTGATTAATGATATTTTCTAATTCAACCGGAGTGCCTGTCATAATTCTGTTTCTCATGCTGTACATTTTGTCTCTTTGAATGGTAATGATTGAGTCAAATTCAAGCGTTGTTTGACGTCCGGCAATTTCTTGATTTTTGCGATTGCTTTGAGACTGATTGATTAGTTTATTGTATTTTTTCTTTTTTAAAGGAGTGAGATCATTGGATAATTCTTCTTGTTCAGTTAATAATTTTCGTTCGTCGGCGGCCCATTTGGGTGCACTTTCAACCACGATTTTGTCTTCCATAGATACATAAAAAATGCTGTCACCCGGATCTCCTTGACGTCCAGAGCGTCCACGAAGCTGATTGTCAATTCGGTCACTGGTCATCCGCTCAGTTCCTACTACTAATAGGCCACCATTTTCCCTCGCATCTTGTTCAAGTTTAATATCTGTACCACGCCCAGCCATTGAAGTAGCCACAGTTACGGCACCTTTTTTACCAGCTTCTGAGATGATCCAGGATTCCTTGGTCGCTGTTGTAGCGTTTAAAAGATTATGAGGGATTCGATGCTTTAAGAGAATCAGGGAGTATAACGTCGACATTGAGACTGATCCTGTCTCAATCAATACGGGGCGTTCTTGCGTCAAAGCATTTCTTACTGCTTCTAAAGAAGCCATGATTTTCGACTGATTGGTCACATAGACCAGATCCTGATGATCTTTTCGGCGAATGGGTTTATTTGTCGGAATTTCGATTACGTCAATATCATACGTTTCTCGAAATTCGTCGGCGTCTGTTTTGGCAGTACCAGTCATTCCAGATAAAATTTTAAATTTTCGGAATAGATTTTGGTAGGTGATGGAGCCCATGGATCGGCTCTCTGTGGTGATTTCTACACCTTCTTTCGCTTCGATTGCTTGATGGAGGCCAGCTTGTAGTTTTGTTCCAATCAATTTCCGTCCATTTGCTTCATCAAGTAAAAGAATCTCATTGTCTTCCACAACATAATCTTTGTTTAAGTGTAAGAGATAATTGGCCCGTAAGGCAATGACTAAATGACGATAAAGATTTTTCCATTTTTCTGAAAGAATAGTTTCAACACCTAAATAGTCTTCAGCTTTTTGAATGCCTGCTTCTGTAAACCAAGCATGACGTTTGTTTTCACTTCTCATAAAGTCTTTACCTTCAATCAAGCTTTTCACAAACCAATCAGATAACGTAAAAAAGTTCGACTGAACTTTGGGTGCTCCTGAAATGATCAATGGTGTTTGCGCCATATCAAGTAATATTGCATCGATTTCATCTATCAGTACATAATTGAAGTGGGTGACGTATTGTTCGTCTGGAGAAACAGCCAAGTTGTCAAACAAATAGTCAAAGCCCAGTGCGCTATGCGTAGTATAGACAATGTCTGCTGCATAGACCACCTCTTTATCGATTTCTTCTCCTTCATCTTCATGTTCAGGAACACCTACAGCTACGGATAGTCCTAGAAAACGATAGACTTTTCCTGTTTCTTCAATATCTCGCAAAGCTAAATACGTATTAGAAGTAATCAAAAAATTGCCTTTGCCTCCCAGGCCATGTAAATACATCGGCATGGTTGCGGTCAATGTTTTTCCTTCTCCAGTTTTCATTTCAGCAACATTACCGTAAAAAAGAGCAATTGCACCAAGAATTTGAACAAAATAAGGCTCCATTCCTAGGACACGACGGTCTGCTTCGAGAACTACAGCATAGGCTTGCGGGAGTAAACTCTCTAGTTTTTTGCCCTGTTCGAGTTGTTGTCGAAAATGAATGGTTTGCATTTGCAATTCTTGATCTGACAAATGTCGATAGTTTTCCGCGAGACTTTGAACTTTTCTCGCTAACCGAATATACTTGCGAAACTTTTTATCTTTCATTTTTATTGATCCTCCTTTCAAAAACTTATATTGCTTATGCCTTAATCAGCAATGCTTTCTAATTTAGCACGAATCATGACGTCGTCTAGTTCCAAAAGATATTCCCTCATCAAATCATTGGCTTCTAAAAAAAAGACGATTTTTCCCTTCTGAGTAACTAGTTTCATTTCTCTTGATGCAATAAGTGGTTCCTTATTTTGATCAAGCAGCGCTTCACCAGAACTTGTTACGAAGTGAAGCGAAAACGTATAGGTTTTGGTGGTATCCATATTATAGTAGGGAAATTCACCTTGATAGATAGAATCTTGATCACCTGCTTCCAGAGAGTCTTCAGTTCGCAAAACGACAGCTTTCAATTCTAACTTAGGAGTTGTTTCAGCGTCAGGGGCTCTAGATTCTGTAGTCGGTGTTTCGTTGCTTGTTAAGTTTTCTTTCAAAAAAAAGATACCTCCTACCAGCAAAACAAGAGGTATTATGACTTCAATTAGCTTCTTCATATAAAATCCTTCTTTATGGGAGATGTTTTTAAGAAATTCTTCCGTTTTTTCAATCCACGTGTTTTTCAGATGATCATCAAAAAATGAATAGCTACTTTCTAATTTGAATTTAAATCGATAATACCACAATGACCAACATCACCTTTTCCTTTTTTTTTTTCATTTCAACAAAAAACAAGTACAAAAGGCAAATTTAAAACTGATAATATTTTATTAAACATTGTAGATTAAAAAAAAGTAAGAAAATTGGAGATGAAAATGAAGAATCAAAAAGAACTTATTCAAAGAATAGTAGCGAGCTTTTTTCTTTTGTTCATCGTTGAGATAGGAAAGCATATCCAGGTTCCATTTTTTGTTTCAGAACAGATACCAGAAGAATCAACAAGTTTGATTTTGAAGTTTTTAGCGACATCAACCGGTGGGAATTTCACTGTTCCGACGCTTTTTTCTTTAGGAATGGGCCCGTACATGACCGCTCTGATCATCTGGACGACAATCAGCATGATTGATACAGAAAGTATCGGAAATCTTTCCACCAAACGAATTGGTTATATTCAACGCTGTTTGACTTTTTTATTTGCTATCCTTCAAAGTTGCGCACTAGTCTTAAAATTTCGTTCCTCGATGATTGATCAAAAAGCTATTGGAGGTTCTATTGTCCTGTTGTTTTTAGGAGCAGTTCTTGTATTGTCTGCCGGGGGATTGTTCGTTGCATGGCTAGCTGATATCAACATTGATAAAGGAATCGGAGGTCAAAGTCTGTTTATTGTTCCAGGTTTACTGATGAATATCCCAGCTATGTTAATTTCGGGACAAACAGAATCTGTTCATTTGAGTCAAAACTTTCTTATCGGGTTAGTTATGTTGACCTTGGTTTTTATTTATCTCACACTGTTTCTTTACAGTGCAGAGTACCGTATCAATATTGAGCGGACAGGTATCGACAGTCGCTTTAACAATTCGTATATTCCTATTCGACTTTTACCTGCCGGGGCAATGCCTTTTATGTTTGCAGTAACCGTCTTTTCAATGCCGCAGCTTTTACTATTGAACGAAAAGTGGGGGGACACAGGCTTTTCGAATTTTATTACGACTTACTTTTCATTTAATAATGTGCGGGGTGTTTTCACTTATGGTCTGATTCTCTATGTTTTAGGTTACGGATTTAGTTTTATAAATGTTCGACCATACGATATAGCGAAAAATCTAAAAGAGACAGGAGATTATATCTTAAATGTTGCTCCTGGTAAACAGACAGAGCAATATATATGGAAACGTTTGTCGACCGTTGCATTGCTTGGCAACAGTTACCTTGTGATCATTTCAATGATTCCTTTATTGATTGGATTGCAAAATCAAATTATTTCCAACTTAGCTTTTTATTTCGGAAGCATTTTTATGTTGATCATTATTTTAGAAACTATCACAAATGAAATACGGTTCCTCTTTTCCAGACATACTTACCGGATTTTTTAGAGGATGTTAGGAGGCAATTCTTTGAACTATTTTATTCCTGATTGGACGAGTAGTAGCGGCAATTTAGAAAGTGATTACATGATGAATATCATTCAGCTTTTCAAGAACAATCGAGAACCGTATCACTTATTGTTATTGGAGCATATGCCGTTTTTACGTTATCAGATGCATGCATATGAATTAGAAGCAGCGCAAATGACTTCACTTTATGATTGCTTGCAAGACATTCAAAAAACCAATGGATTTCCCTTAGATGTCGATGACTTGCCTCTTGCTGAGAATGTGGAGAAGGTCTATACACCTTTTGGGATCACACTGATTAAGGAAAATCAACCATTTGGTGAAATTCGGTTCAATACATTTGGTTTTGCAGAACAGATGTATTTAATGACGGAACCTTATCGACATATTCTCTTTTTCGATGATCGGGGTTTTATTTCTGCAAAATCGTTTCAGAATGACAAAGGGGAACAAGTAAAGAAGATTTATTATAACGAATCAGGAATAGAAAAATGTGTGGAATACTTTGGAGAAAATCCACACGTTGAGCTGATAAGTCCTCAAAGAATTGGGCTAAAGAAAAGTCAGTATCGAAGCATGGATGAACTTCTTTTAGAGATGATGAATCAATCTCAACTGAACCTTGAGTCAGAAGATCAAATAATTTGTTTGACAAATGAGCGGAGTCTAAGATTGGTCAAAACGAACGAGGAACGAAAAAGAGTGATCCAGATCGTTTCTGATGCCCACAGACTTTCAACTTGTGCATCAGATGAAAAAGCAGAATTATGGGCAGGCGAAAATAAAATTATTACTGATTCGACTAGTAATCAAACAGCGCTTCTCTCTTTAATGAGACAGTCCGGTATTAATGACCTATCTCGGATACAGCGCATACCTATTTACACAACTTCTTTTCAGCTGGGCAATAGCAACTCTATTCCCCAGCTGGTTCTTTATTGGAACGCCGGTGAGCTTAACGAAGACGTTCGAAGAATCCATCATCTATTACTGCAAAAAGTTATTCAGAATGATCGTTATGACTTAATCATCGAAACAACGACATTCCAAAGCGAAGTCGTTTTACGAGAAGCACAAAAAGAACTGGTTGATACTCATTTCGGTGTCGATAGTGAATCAGAGGAGTATCAAAAGGTATTAAAGTATTTTGAAGCAAAAAAGGCAAAAAAGTTATTTAAAACGGATGAAGAGGCGATTGAAGAGATTCGAGAAAGCAAAAATTGGCGAAATCTAGTAGAGGCAGTTGATGTCAATTTTAGGATTCACTTTCGTTTGGATTCTCATCTCACCGCGATTCGTCAGGATTTCAATGAGACACGGTTGTATATTGATTTGTCTGCTGAAGTTGATGTCCAGAAACAAGCACTAGCTGTTAGTGCAGGGATTCCTCAGCTTGTTAGGAAGAAAACCGATTATGTGGATGATCAAAAGAATGGGCAAATCATTGGTCAAATTAGAGAATTAGATGCAGCAATCGCTTTTTACATGGACGATTTAAATAATTGGAACCAAGCATTAGTGGAAAATATTAGTTATATTGAGCATTTTAGTGAGGAAAATATTATGAAACAATGGAGGGAGTTGCTAAATGGTGTCGTCTAAACAGATTCAGGTATTTCATATTGCAGCTGTTTCTTCCGAGTGGCAAAAACGGCTCTCTCCTTTGTTTGCCTATCAGTGGCTTCCATTAGCCTATGATTTCAGCAAAGATGAGCAGGAGCTGCAGCTGTTTAAGAAAGACAAATATAATAGCAAATATCATCGGGCAATTTTTCTTCTAGAGGAAAATGCCGCAATTCTTGAAAATTTTGAATTTTTAAAACAATTGCCTGCCTACCAAATATTTTACGAAGAAAATGATCGACTATCTCCAGAAATTCAAGCGCTTTTCACATTAAAAGCAGCGAATCGCTTTGATAAAAAGCAGCTAGAAAATGTTTTTCGTATGATCAATGAGCAATTTTCAGCAAAGCAACAAGGATATAAGCTGTCTATGGATCACATGAAATTTAATAAAGATGTTTCGTTGCAGATCGCTAAAGAAGGACATGCAGCCTGTCAGGTAAAGGCGCAATTGACATCAGACTATCAGCAAATAACTACTTGGAAAATGACTAACCTGATTCCTAAAAATGAACGCACCTGCTTTTATCCGGAAATCGCAAATATCGAAGGAGAAGCGATTGTGAAGATCAAACTCTTTTTTATTAGAGAAAACACGAATCAAGTCATCCAAGTGATTGAGATTCTTCACGATCAAATCATAAATGGGGAACCGATTTACTTCAAATTAGATCAAAATTCATACATCAATGTTTCATTGTATGCCAAAGGAAATCGAGGGCAATTTACGATCGGGCAGATGCACCTGCGTAGAGCAATGGCGGATGAAAGTGTCATGATTCCAGGAGGTGGTCGGATTCGGGATGAAGAGAATCTGGGGGGAGAAGTGATCTATTACTTTAACCCGGGAGATTTAAAACCTCCATTAGCGGTTTATTTTTCTGGCTATCGTTCAGCTGAAGGTTTTGAAGGCCGTGGGATGATGGGAAGTATGGGCTGTCCTTTTCTGCTGATTGGTGATCCTCGTTTAGAAGGTGGAAATTTCTATCTAGGCAGCCAGAAATTCGAACAAGAAATCGTAGCGATCATCTTAGGAAAACTAGCACTGCTAGGTTTTGAAAAGTCAGATCTCATTTTATCCGGATTGTCGATGGGAACGTTTGGCGCGCTATATTTTGCTAGCGATTTAAGCCCAAACAGTGTCATCGTGGGAAAACCGTTGACGAATCTTGGTTCCATTGCTCTAAATGAACGCATCAATCGACCAACTGGATTTCCAACCTCATTGGATATGCTGCTTTACAATATTGGGGTTGTTTCAAAAGAAGCGAGCAGCCAATTGAATGAACGGTTCTGGAGCAAATTTAAAAGTGGCGATTATCGTGAGACGACATTTGCTATCGCCTATATGAAACAAGACGATTACGACATGGAGGCATTTCCAATGTTGTTTGATTTTTTAAAAAATAATTTCCCCATGACTCGTGTTCTGTATAAAGGCATGATCGGCCGACATAACGATAATAGTCCCGCCATCAATAGTTGGTTTTTGAAACAATACAAAAATATTCTTGTGCATACATTTCACCGTGATATCAAGAAAATATTATAGGGAATGAGGGAGTCGATGAATAGTTTATATCGTATCAAGTGGGGGATCGACTTTAATGACAATTATAATTATGGCGCAAAAATAGCTTATATGCCCTCTGGGGAGGTCTCTTATTCTTCTCCTTTGATGCCTCCCGGCGTCAGTATTAAATCTTGGTATTCGAAAACAGAATTTCATATTAGTCGGAAATCACCAATGCTGCCTATGTTACTGCCGGGACACAAGTACGAGTTAACACTTCATGCTGAATTCGATCGTGAGGAAGCAGTACAGCTATTGATGGAATTTTTTGATAAAGATGGGTTTTTTCTTGAAAAACTAGTCTTCGAAACAAACCAGGAATGTTTTCTCTTTCCCAAAGGTGCCACTGATTACCAGATTCATATGGTAAATAAAAAGCATCAAGAGATTCTTTTTAAGGAATTGGTTTTATCCACTAAGGAGAATCAAGCATTTGAAGTGGTTCCTATAAATGCAGACACTGGAGCAAACGAAGGCTCAAACATAGCTACCAGCGTTGTTGCGGTTACACCGCTGGTTGAGAAACATGCTGCATTATCGGTCGTATTTGAAAAACAGAACAGCTATGTCAAAGAATATGCACTTTCAGATTTTGAAGCAGGATTGTTTGTTGAACCGGATATTAAGGCTGCATCATCGTACTTGGAGGCATTGCTTGAAGAAATCTACCAGCGAAGCGACAGTCCTGAAAAAATCAACCTTAAAATGGGACAAAATTTTTCTCTGCTGGAATCTTGTTACCACGAAGATTTTTCTGTATTAGCTTTATTATTTGCAAAGCCAAATGAAGAAACTGAAGCACCCGAGCTTATGGATCGTTTGCAAAAAAAGATCGCACTTAATCAAAGGGCACTAAAAGTTTTAGAGAATGTAAAAGAAAACAGGAAGAAATCAACCTAATAAAGAGGGGGACATCATGAATTTTTTTGTAAATAAAGCAATTGGGATTGGCAATTCTGGTGTGGAACATGCACAGTTCTATCGTGCTGCTTGTTTTGATAGAAAAAAAATTCCCTATAAGTATATTTTTATGGAATTAGTGAAGAATCTCCATGAAGCCATGGCAGCTTGGAAAATACCAGATGATAAAGTCATCTCCATGTGGGAGTATTTTGCACTAGAAGGTGATTATTTAAGGAAAGGGGCTAAAGCAGTTTTTACTGCACAACAAGATCTCTTAGTAGATGCTACGAACACACATAGAGTCAAAGAAACTATCACATCCTCAGGATTAAAAATCGTAGAGCATATGGAAAAATCTCCTAGTCGAAAAAAAGAAGGCTTACTGCTAGTTTCGGATTATCGGGTAGAGATCTTTGACTATCGAACGAATCAAAGAAAAATCATGTACAGTTACCAAAATGATCCGCATCGAGGAAGAGTAATGACGAATATTCATTTGTTTGCTTTCAAAGGCAAACATCGTTTCTTTAGAAATGAGGTCTTATTGCAGCGATTTTTCTTTAAACAACTGATAGAAGAATTCCCAGAAACCAAAAGTATCATCATTGATCGGGGAGAGGAAAGCGAGGCTGCTTTGTATGATCATTGTCCTCCGGAAATCAAATTGATTGAGATTGTTCATGCTGATCATTTATCTGATCGTGACGTAGCTAGCGCACCTCTTTGGAACAATTACTATGAATTTGCTTTGACACATTTGGAACAAGTCACTCATATCGTTGTTGCGACAGAATTGCAAAGGCAAGATTTGTTGATCGACTTTCCAAACGAATCTCAAAAAGTTGTCACGATCCCGGTGGGAGGGATTCGTGATATGACAGAAGACTCATTTGAAATAGGCAAACAACAGGCAGAGAAGTTTGTGACGGTCTCTCGTTTGGCATCTGAAAAGCACATTGATCTTGTGATGCGGGCAATTGCTGCAGCAAAAAAAGAATATCCAACGATCTCTTTAGATATCTATGGTCAAGGGGGAGAAGAAGGTAAGTTAAAAGCAGTGATCAAGGAGTTGAATGCAGAAGAGTACATTCGGTTAAAAGGGCATTCTCATGCAATCAATGAAGTATATCCTGATTATGATGCATTTATCTCTGGTTCTTTTTCAGAAGGTTTCGGATTGACTTATATTGAAGCTTTAAATGCAGGATTGCCAATTGTAACCTTCAAGGCTCGTTTTGGGGCCATGGAGTTGATCAAAGAAGGAGTCAATGGTTATTTGAAAGATTTTTCTAGAACTGATGAAGCCTATACTATTCAGCAACTAACAGATGGCATTCGTCAGTTGACTGCTTCTGATTTAAACCAACTTAAAGCCAATACCCGCAAGTCTGTCCGAATGTTTCAAGACGCGATAATTGCAGAGAAATGGAGTGAGTTGATCGATGCATTATGAATTAGTCACCGTGATCCGACCAAATGACCGAATTTGGATGGCACAAAAATCACGAATCAAAGAAGGAAGTCAGGTGTTGTCCATCTCACCGAGTCCAAATTTCCAAGCAATGCTCCAAAAAGAAGCATTGCAGGGAATCAATATTTTAGATCAAGTGACACAGCGCAGTCACGATCCAGAAGCCTTTCTGTTTTTTAACCAAGTACCAACAGCATATTGTACAGAAGTTTATATGAACGAGGATCGGACCATTTCGTTGATCACTGATGGAGATGAAGTAGGTAAAGTGAGCTTGTATCCAATGACTAGAAGACATGTGAAAGAAGTTCGCTACTTTTATCCTGATGGCACGACAGATTTCATTGAAGAATATGCCGCAGATGGGAAATTGTTCTCAATTATTTATTACTGTAATGACCAGGTCCAAGAGATTGCTTTTTTCAATGATCAGCAACAGAGCATCTTGAATTACTACTTTTATCAAGGCACCATCAATTTGGTCACGACTCGTGATACAGAAACATTCAAGGTAACTCAAAAATTTAACACAACACTTGATTTCATTCGGGATCAGTTAGCTTTCCAGTTAACAGAAAATGATACAGTTGGCATTTCGTACATGGGATTAGAATTATTTTCTCTAGCAAAAACCAACTCAATAAATACACTTTATCTGGAAGAATCGCCGCTTGATGGCAAAGGGAATATCAAAGGGAACTTAATGAGTATTTTAGATGACCGCATTCCTTATATTCATAAGGTAGAAGTCGATCAAAAGAATTATCAGTTGTTGGCAAACAAAAATGTATGCATGGACAAAGTTGTGTTGAAAGGATGAAGACAAAATGAAAAAAATGAAAGCCACTGAATTGTATGAGCAAATTAAGTTGTTAATAAAAGAGAACAGTGGGTCCATGCTCACTTTTGAGAAGGAACAAGAGGAAGCAAAGAAACTTTTTGCTCATCAAAACGAATTGATTGATCAGTTGATTCAAATCAATCAAGAAATGAAAGCAATGATGAATCAGCCAGAAAACGACATCGATCTAAATGTGATCCAAACGTTAAAAAAACAATTCAATGTATCTTTTGAGCAGCAGCAGGAGGAGCAAAATAAATTACAAATGATTTATGAGAAGCTCTTTTCTGCTTATGAGGTTGAAAAGCAAATGCTTCGAACCTATTTTTTGAATGAAACCGAGCAGATCATTGATCGGTTAACCTCAACCGTCGAAAGACAAGATAACGATGTGAATCAATTGAGTCAAGAGCTGATTGATGAGCTTCGAGCAGTGGAAGTAGCAGAGGTAGTGAATGAGATAGCTACAAACGAAAATGAACCAGTAGAAAATGTTTCAGAAGTGAGTGAGTCACTACAACTGGCAGTCGATCATAACCAATAGATAAACCAGTTTTCTTCATAGGTGTTTGCCGAAAATAAACTGGAAGAGGTGATATCGTTGGCGAATAATCAGCTAGAAAAAACGATTCAAGCGGGATTTCAAGAAGAACGAGAAAACGTAAGAAATCACTCAGAAGAAAAGAAAAAGGGCAAAGCGATCACCATCGTGCTTTCCTTAGTTATGTCGATCGTGATCCTTGGATCGTTGGTTTATTCTTTATTGGAAGCATTACAGAAGTAAGAATAAAAATAGGTCCTGCATTTTAGAAAAAAGGATTTGAAAAATATGGAAACTAGATTACTAAGCGTTTGTCGATTAATTAGCACGATCAACCCAGACTTAAAGATACCTGATACATCAGTCGTTGCTGTCAATATTGATCGCGAGAAATTAGAAGAGATACGCAAATGTAAAGGACTATCTGTGAAATCTTTTGAAAGAAAGATTGGGTTATCTCGCTCACGGTACTATAGATGGGTACAATATGAGATCGACTTGCCCTTCGAATTGGTTGTTGGCATCAAGAAAATGTTGAGCATATCTGATACCGAATTGTTAGACATGTTTGCAATGTCAACAGATGAACAACTTCATCTATTAAGTGTATTGATTTATAGCTCTTTATCAACGAAAGAGGACATGTTTGTTACCTTTATGAAAGTCAGAAAAGAGTTAGAAAAATTTCGCTCCTCTACTGAGGATAATACGATGTTTAAACTTATGTTAGCCTATTCTGACCTCGTATTTGGTTGTATGAACCAGAAAGTCCCGGATGCAAGTTTAGAAATGCTTGAAACATTTTTTCTGGGAACTGATTTTTATACATTATTTGACAGCCTTTTATATTTAGCTACATTACGCATCAAACAGCGCTATGGCTTGCACGCTTCATCTTTAGAAAAACAAATTTTTTTGTTAGAGAGCTGCATTTTAAAGAAAATAAATTCGACTGATTTTACGGAACTGCGGCCAGTCTTGGTAGGCGCCGTACTAGATTTATCAGAATGCTTGGTAGACATCCAACGATGTGATGATGCGGTTCAATTACTTCAACATGCAAGTCGTTTAATGGAAGAGCATTGGCATATTGATGTCTATAATCAGACAGTTCTAAAACTAGTCAAATATCTGCTGCTTACAAGGAATACTGCCCAAGAAGATCCAGCTGTACAACTGTTTTCTAAAAATTTGAAGGGGGCAGAATGGTGCTTACCAAAAGATGAAGTGATGTTTGTGCGGGCAATGATGGAAAAGGAGATGGGGCAAGCGTGAATCGGTGGGTGACGACGATCATTGAATCGAATGCAGCAGATTCAGTCAAAAAAGCGAAAGTAGATGTTTATCACATTGCCAATGGGATGGATTATCAGCCTTTATATATTTATCGTTATATCGATGAGAATGAAGATGATTATGCACTTATGTCAAGGATTGATGGCATTACAGCTGGTGTCGCTTATGAAGATATCGTGGTCTATCAATATCCAAGTTATAACGGAGCCCATTTTGACCGGATGTTTTTACAAAGAATGAAACAAAGAGGGATTTACACGATCTTATTTATCCATGATGCCGAGATGTTGCGTGGAAAAGTCGATTTTGATGAATCTGCTCTTTTCAATGAAGCTACATTATTAATCGTTCATAGCCAAGCTATGCAGGTAGCACTAATCGAAAGAGGCGTGACACGGAAAATGGTCCAAAAACCATTTTTCGACTATCAGCACCAGGGAGTTAGTGTCAGTCATGAAAGACCAGAAAAACGTGTTGTCTTTGCAGGAAATTTGGCAAAAACCCGTTTTCTACAGAAGTGGCCCAATCACACGGAAATACTTGTATACGGCGATAAAAACGACAGTCAATTTGGTCCAAATGTTCATTATTGTGGTGTTTTTGAGCAAGAAGAACTGGTTCGTAGGATGGAGAAAAGTAGTTTCGGACTTGCGTGGGATGATAAGTTGCCTGATGGTGGTGACTACCAACAATATACGAAGTATAATGCCCCGCACAAAATCTCGTTGTATCTCTCGTTGGGAATCCCTGTCATTGTATGGAAAGAAGCAGCTATAGCAGAGATGGTACAGAAACTGGAGCTTGGCATTACTATCAACGCGATTGAAGACATTGATCATCAATTAAGTGAGTTAACAGATGAAGAGCTGCTGCGGATAAAAAATAATGTTCTTTCATTTAGTTGTTTACTGCAATCAGGAATATTTACTAGAACGGCACTGATGGATTCAGAAGTGAAAATACTCCTAAGCAAAGGAGCAAGTCAAGCATGAAACAATCGATGAGTACAAAGAAGTTATCCGCAATCGTTCAAATCAGCGAGCTAGACCAGATGCTGGCCGATTTGAAACAAGCGATCGAACAACGAGATAGGAAAATTGCACAGTTACAACAGATGATTTTAGAAAAAAAACAGTCAGTCATTGGGTATCGCGATCTTTTTGTCTTAAAGAATAGCCAAGATGAGTTGAGAGAGCTATGTCAAAAAATTGACATACAGCTGGTCAAAACTAATGAACTTCTACGGCATATCCGTAATACAAAAGCTATTTTCAGCGATTTGTTGTTTTTAGAAGCAGAAGTCAATGAGCAAAGGGAGAGAATTCAGGAACTGTCCAATGCATTCTTTATCCAAGAAGTGACAGGAGAATAGAGAATGAAGCGTCAATAGGATGGTATGGAAAGCTGTAAGTCATGATCAATAGGGAAGTTAGGGGGATTAGTGTGAACAAAATCATTGCGTTAGACATTGATGAATTTCGAGTAGGCGTTGTTGGCTACGGTTATCAAGATGTCAGAAGTTCTGTTTACTCAGAAGTCAAAAAAAATAATCTACAATATCTTTTAGGAAAAAATAATGAACCGATCTACCTAAAAAACAAAATAGGGAAACGAATTCTTCTCGAGGGCAGCGAGAAAGAAATTACTTGGGGACTCGACAGGTTGTATAGTCGACGATCGGAAGCCTACCAAACATTTGGGAATCCGTTGATAACTCTCGGAGATCAAAAATTTAAGACATATATCAAAACGATACTCTCTTATTTAGTAGAGAAAAGCCCCTCACTTTTTACCGAAATTGCAGAGGATTGCTTTAGCTGTTCATTATGCCTTGGAGTAGCAACAGAAAGTTTTGACCGGCTTGCTGACATTGAGAGACAACTGGCGGATGAATTCGAGACCGTTGTTGATGGCACTCACTACCGGATTCGTATCGAGCGAGTAAAGCTAATTCCAAAATCTCTAGCCACAGTTTTTGAAAGCAAACGAAATGATATTCATTTGATGTTAGGCGTGGAAGAAATCCTTGCTGGGTTGACCTATGTCATTGAAATCAATGATCATTCTCTCACTTGTGACAGCTACGAAAATGGAGAACTAATCAAAAGTTCAAAAGTCGCAGACGGCTTGTATGAATTGGCAGGCAACGTGGTACAAGCTTATCAAAAAAATGAAGGGAATCATCCGGCACCAATCTTTGAGCTGGATCATGGCGTCGTCTACGATATGCTTGTCACAGCTAAGAAAAACAATCCATTTATTGTGACGATCAATGGACGTCAGACAATAGATTTAACTGAAATCGTTAGTAAAGAGACGACTGCTTTGACAGATCAATTGATTGAGTATGTAAATAGTGATCAAGATATTCAATATGCTGATACAATTCTAGTCAGAGATATTCCTTCAGCAGCGATCAACGAAAACACAGTAAATCAGACACTCATCAAGATGGGGCTATCTTGTAAAGTATTTAACAATAAAAATGCTCTTGGTGTGTATCTCTTTGGGGAGTTGTTCTGGAAAAGTCAACTGAATGCTTCGACGGATCACTTTGAAGATAACAGTCCATTTCCAATGAAGCCAGACGGTTTAGAGACGAAAGTGAATGCAGAACCTTTACCAGTCGAGAAGGCCATCGAATCAGCAACTAACCAAATTGATGCTGAGTTGCCAGAAGCTACCAAGCAAAAGAGTCATAATAGAAGCTTATCAGTAGAAGCAATTTTTGCGGAACAGTCTGAATTGCTCGACTTCTTGATCAACAACGATAAAGAGTAGTCAATTTGGTAAAGAAAAAGTGAATCTTCTGCAAACAACGATATCCATTCCTTTTTCCAAATGGACAGCTTTTTTACAATATCAGAATATCAGACTGCGCAATAAAATCTTTCTCTCATTGAGATTGATGTGTTAGGCAAAATCAAATTTGGGACTGAAGAATCAATTCTGAGTAATCAGTCCCAAAAATGATAAAGACGTTTCTTTGTACAGTAAAAATTAAGAGAACTTATAAATAGAGAGAAAATAACAGTAAGATTTTAAAGAATCTGCTAAAATTTTTGTAATCGAAAATGAAAATAATATGATTGTTTAAGAAAATTTTCATTTTTTATTTACAATTATTATTTTTTGACTAGTGAAATTTTAACGAGTTGCTAATCACTGCTGTTGCTCAAGAGTTTTAAATGAAAGAACTTTTATCACAAACAAAAGATTCTTTCTTGATTTTGAGTATTTATCATGAAGAAATTGTTCTGCTCTTTTTTAAAACTAAAGAAATTCTATTTCATTTTCACAAGTTCTCCTGAGAGCAAGAATCATTTTATGATTCTTGCTTTCATTTTTTTCACATAAACAAACTTTGAGGTATTTTGCATTTTGTCTTTTTTCCGATTAGGATAATCACCTGAGTAAAATTTGTTGTTTGGAGGAAGAAAAATGCTTACTTATGTGAAAAAAATAGCTTACCCAATTTTCATGTTATCCTTGCTTGTCATGTCGTATGTGACGCCATTGTTACCAGTCGTTACAGCTCATGCAAACACCGAGGGAAGCACCAAAACAGTCCTATTTCAGAACGAAAAAGGCACAGCGCAAGTGACCTCATTACCAGATCCTACCACAGGGGAGATCACTTGGAGCATCCAAGTTGAAAAAAACCAACAAGCAGCAGCTAATCAACTGGCATTCAGCTTGAGTGAAGGGGAACAAACGATTTTGCCGGAATCAATCCAAAGCAGCGGCACGAACTTTACATATGATTCGCAAAGACAGCAGTTGATAGAAGAAACTGCTAGCAGTTCCTTTAGTCAAATGACGCTAACGTTTCAAACTAAAAGTCTTCAAACATTGACAATCAAATCAGCGTTTCTTCAAACAGATGAAGAAAAGGGTCAAGTGAAAGAAGACCTCATCAACGCAACCGATGTAGCAGTTGTTCTACCTGAAAATCAATCCACAGAAGCAACGAGTACCGAAGCCGTACTTTCTGATAATCAGGATCAAACAGAGGCTTCTGAAAAACAGATTGTAACAACAAGTAGCGAGTCACAACAGCAAACGGCGTCAAATACTGCATCAACAGCAATAGAATCAACACCTGATACCCAAGCAAGTGCACCAGCAGCTTCACAACTTTCAAATGGCGGCATTTTTAAAAATGATGTTCCTGAAGTTGATGACGCCCTTCTGGGAGAAGCCCAATATTTTCATATTTTTGCTAACCATGCGACACTAAATACCCATACGAATGGAAACTTAGCAGTGGGAGAACTAAATGGAAATGTCAATTTTGGAACCAGTATTCAGGATGGTTCGTTGGCAACAGAAATCAATTACATTCAAAAGGTCAATACGATTGCAAATTCTTCTTTTGTGTCAGGAACGGATAGTAGAAAAAACAAAGTTGTTTTTGGTCCATCAGTCACAGTAGATTTAGCAGATCAAAATCAGCAACCTGCCGTTTTTGTAAATGGTCAGAGAATGGATCACTTGAAGACTTCCGAAGTTTTTCAAGATCCATCCGTAAGTGAACCGTATATAGATTTTGGAAAGGTATTTTCAACGTTACAGGCGACGTCAGAAAGACTGGGAGCTTATCCGCAGACACCCGGTGTAACCAAGGAGTTCACTGATAATAATCAGCGGGTCATTGATACTACCAGTGCTGAAAATGATACTCAAGAGGTTGTTTTGACCTTAACGGATGAAAAAGGAAAGCCGCTTGATGACGGTGTCTACGAACTTCAAAATAAAAAGACACATAAAGAGGTTGATGAAGAGATCACAAATGATGATGGACAAGTAATCGAAACGGATCTTCCAGAGGGAGAGTATTCCTTTGTGGAAACGGAGGCGCCAGACGGCTACCTGATTGATACGAAACCCATCTCCTTTTCAGAAGATCCAATTGCGAAAGAAGACCAAAAGGTAGTTGTTTCTCTTTCAAAAACAGAATTAGAAAAAGATACGCCGATTACTATCAAAGGGCTGACAAAAGGCACGTCTCCTGTGCTCATCAATGTGGATACCGAAGGAGCAAGTACCGTTAATATCAAGTCGCAAATCAAACTAGAATATACGGATGGTACGTCTCGTAATAGCCATGAAACAGAAGAGTTTGATGATGCTGTTATCTTATGGAATTTTGTTGGCCAATCAGAGGGCCAAACGATTTCGATTAATAGTCCCTTCCAAGGAACCATCTTGGCTGTTGGTGATACAGTCGATGTCCATCAAAATGTTGACGGCAGTATCATTGCTGATACAGTATTGGTCAATGCAGAAACCCATCGCTGGGATCTGCAAGCAAATGAAACAATCGTGCCGACTATTAAACTAGCTGCCATGAATCAATTGCTTTCTATTGATTCAACGACAATCAGCGGGACCAAAACGTGGGACGATTATGACAACAAATTCAATACCCGTCCGGCAAGCATTACAGTTCAATTATTGCAAAACGGTGAAGTGTTCCAAACAAAAACGGTTACCCCAAATAAAGAGGGGGAATGGCATTATGAATTTACGGACCTACCGACAACTGACGAATCTGGTCAGACTTATGAATACACAATCCAAGAAAAACCTGTTGAAGGGTATACTACTAAAGTGAACGGTTATGACCTAGTCAACACCTATCGTAACACCGAAACGACAGAAGTAGTCGGAACAAAGACATGGGATGACTATAGCAACAAGTTCAATACCCGTCCAGAAAGCATCACTGTCGACTTAATGCAAAACGGTAAAGAGATTGACAAGCAAACCGTAAAAGCAGATCACCAAGGGAACTGGACCTATCGTTTTGACAATCTGCCTAAGTATGATGCCGAAGGAAAAGAGTACACCTACGCGATCCAAGAAGAAAAAGTGCCAGGTTACACCACTAAAGTAAACGGTTATGACCTAATCAACACCTACCGTAATACCGAAACGACAGAAGTAGCCGGAACAAAGACATGGGATGACTATAGCAACAAGTTCAACACCCGCCCTGAAAGCATCACTGTCAAGCTGATGCGAAATGATAAGGAAATCGACGATCAAATCGTAAAAGCAGACCACCAAGGCAACTGGACTTATCGCTTTGACAATCTGCCTAAATATGATGCCGAAGGAAAAGAGTACACTTACGCGATCCAAGAAGAAAAAGTGTCAGGTTACACCAATAAAGTAAACGGCTATGACCTAGTCAACACCTACCGTAATACCGAAACGACAGACGTAGCTGGAACAAAGACATGGGATGATTATAGCAACAAGTTCAATACCCGCCCTGAAAGCATCACTGTCGAATTAATGCAAAACGGTAAAGAAATCGCCAAGCAAGTCGTAAAAGCAGATAAAGAAGGGAACTGGACCTATCGTTTTGAAGATCTGCCAAAATATGATGCGAAAGGTCAAGCTTACACCTATAGCATTCAAGAAGTGGCTGTCAAAGGATACAGGTCAGATGTCCATGGCTATGATTTGATCAATACTTATGTCGAACCAAAAACGCCGAGAACGCCTGAGACACCGAATGATCCTAGCGGTCCCAAAGTACCAACCCCTTCTGACAAGTCTGATAAACCGAAAAAAATAGCCAGAAACGCCGAGCAAAAGCTGGATGACAAAAAGAACCAGACAGAGTCATCACAGACAGATAATGAAAAACGCTTGCCAAAGACAAACGAGGAATCCTCTTATGAACTAAGTGTTTTTGGAGGTATCTTACTCACCATGATTGCTTTCCTATTCTATAAACAGAAACATAGTTAACCAAACAAATCTTTGTACTGCTCCTTCGCTAGAAGTCAGTACAAAGATTTTTTCTTAAAAAAGTATAGGACTTATTTAAGACTTGCGACAAAACTTTGGCTGAAAACCGGTGTAAATGGTAAACTAAAATGAAGGGGGGATCCTATGGTTTGGCTATTGCTACTACTGCTTATTTTTATTTTTTTGGTGTACTATGTATATCGCACGTCTGTGATGAAAAAGGGCGTACGCTATTTTGTTTCGGCAATTATTATGCGTAACAATGAATGGTATGAAAAAGAAGGCAGAAAGAAACTGGGGATTCCATACAAAGAGCGGATCGCAAAAAGCAGTTCGGCTTTTTGGGCACAAGGTTCGGAATGTACGGTAACGACCACCGATGATCTGATCTTGAGAGCAGAAGTCTTCGATCAGTGTGCTAAAACATGGGTGATTTGCTTGCATGGGTATCGCAGTGATGGGCAAGCAGACTGTCAAGATGCGGCCGAGAAATTCTGGGCTGCGGGTTACAATGTTTTAGTTCCTGATTTGCGTGGACATGGCCGTAGTGAAGGCAAAGAGATTGGTTTAGGGTGGCTAGATCGGATGGACCTGCTTTTGTGGATCGATAAGATTTTGGAAAAAGACCCCCAAACCCAAATCTTCCTCTATGGTTTAGGAATGGGGGCGGCGACTTTGCTGCTGGCCAGTGGAGAAGTCATGCCGGTGCAAGTGACGGGGTTGATCTCAGACAGCAGTTACACGTCCGTTTACAGTGCCATTCGGGCAAGTCTACCGCAATTTTCTCGGTTACCCGTCAAGCGCTTTTTGCGATTAGCCAATCGTTACAGTAAACACCTAGTTGGCTACCCCTTCCTACAAATCTCAGTGACCCGACAAGTCGGCAGCAACCATTTACCTGTGCTGTTTTTACAAGGAGAGAAGGATACGTTTCTTTCTGAAAAAGAAATCAATACTTTAATGGAGGCAACGGCTGGTCCGAAACAAAAAGTCCTTTTTCCCAGTATGGGACATTTACAGGCAGTTAAAGACGCACCAGAATATTGGCCAACCGTTTTGCAATTTATTGAGAATAGCAAACAAAATACAGACATTGTCTGATAGAAAGGGAGAATACAATGGAAATAAAAGAAGAAAACAAGCGTTTTGCTTTATATGATGGAGAAACAGAAATCGGAGAGATCACATGGCAAGAAACGCCAGATGATGTGCTAGAAGTAGACCACACCTTCGTCAACCCTGATTATCGCGGACAGCAATTGGCGCAAAAGTTACTCAAAGCAGTTGTTGAAAAAGCACGACGGGAAGAGAAAAAAATTATGCCTGTCTGCTCTTTTGCGGTCAAGGAGTTTAAAGAGAAACCAGAGTACGATGACGTACTGGTTCGCTGATTTGAACGAAAAGCAATCTATGAGAAAAAGGCTGTCAGAAAGGACAGTCTTTTTTTAAACCATCATGCAACGGGCAATGACAAAAAGAGAGTAGTAATTTCCAGCGGAAAATGCTAAAATGGAAAGGAC